>ERZ859817.406-NODE-406-length-29530-cov-7.832774_pt1 | contig 29530 bp, 20 predicted proteins | sample MGYA00509986_ERZ859817 | MGnify/ENA primary metagenome ERZ859817 (study PRJEB30046, sample SAMN00715155) | human gut metagenome | study: EMG produced TPA metagenomics assembly of the A metagenome-wide association study of gut microbiota in type 2...
GTTACAATTGACGCGATGGGATGCCAGAAAGATATAACCCAGACCATTATTGAGCGTGATGCAAATTATATTATAGCTATAAAGGAGAATAAGAAAAAAAATTATCAACTAGCTAAACAAATTATTGACGATTATCAGGATAGAGATGAAATAATCAATAGAGTCACCAGGCATGTGTCGGAAAATACCGGACATGGAAGAGTTGAGAAAAGAACCTGTACTGTAGTCAGTTATGGTTCTATAATGGAGAAAATGTTTAAGAAGAAACTTGTGGGGTTGAAGTCTATTGTAGGGATAAAGTCGGAGAGAACAATAGTAGCAACAGGAGAATATACTCAAGAAGTCAGATACTATGTAACTTCACTTGATAATACCAAACCGGAGGAGATTGCATCTGCCATCAGACAGCATTGGTCTATTGAGAATAATCTTCATTGGCAATTGGATGTTACCTTTCGAGAAGACTACAGTAAAAAGGTGAAAAATGCAGCCAGAAACTTTTCGGTGGCAACAAAGATGGCACTTACCATACTAAAGAAGGATAAAACAACAAAAGGAAGTATGAATCTGAAAAGACTAAAAGCCGGATGGGATGAAAAATATTTGTCACAACTTTTACAGAACAATAATTTTTAATGCGTCTGCCCTGCTCGAGTGAAACGATCTGTTCACTCGAGTGCAACGATACAGATAGTAGTAGGAAAAAAATGGCAATGATTAAGGAAAAGCATAAGGATATAAGGTGCATGATACACAGGAAAGCAGTAAACAATAGGAAGTTGCTTAATAAACGACATAAAAAAAGGAATAATCGTAAAGTTCGACGAGAGTCTGGGAAAAGATACAGCCATAATGCATGAGAAAGGAGTAAAATAGATAAAAGGAGTATGAGAATAAGATGAGAAACGATTTAAAACCTATGAGAAATGCATCATTTTTAAGGCTAAATGATAGAAATAGTATGAGAAATACCATTTTATATTTTATTTCTCATACTATTATATTATTGATTTACATATAATTACCGTATTATTTATGAGAATATGAGAAATGAAAATGAAAAATCGTTTGCAGAAGAAAAGAACAAGAGGAATCATTCACCAGGCAGGGAGATGTGTAAATTAAACTATGTATGCTTTATTCTCATTCAATCTCATCGGTCGGTGAACGGCCAGCGCCAAGGAGCAGGACTACCCGTCCCAACGGACGTAAAATTGCAACATTTTAAACCTATCTACAAATTTTATCGCCAGTTGTCGTGCACTAGCTCCCCAGTTAGCCAGTATGACATGGTCCATTTCTTACATATATTGCGATAAGCGAGGTAAAACAGTTTTTTAAGGGCGGTGTTGTTAGGGAACACGCCCTTGTTTTTTTGTCACTTTCCGTATCTGATGATGACAGTCCTCAACTGTATTTATGGTATAAATCATACGATGTATATCCGATGTGAACTGAAAGTATTCAGTAAGTTTTCCCTACGTTCATAATCCTCACATATGACATTCAGTTCTTTCAAAAGCAGAGAAATATTATTCATATTTTCTTTACCTCAAAAATCCATTTTTCGATTAAGACTACAAATAAGTTTTTCACAGTAAAATCAAACGAGAAACACTCCAGCAAAAGATCCTAAAAACAGACTTATCTCTATTATTATTGATATCCCATTTCTTGAATATTTATATTCAAATATCGGCCCAATTTGAGCCGATATTCTTAATTTAAAGGTATACGCAATATCCAACAACCTATCATTCCCAAGATAACTTTAATTGGAATTATATTCTAACCACTTCTTTATAGTTTTTTTGGTTGTTTGTTGTAATCCTTCAAGTTGGTGTGGATCATCGTTCGCATATCGTATTATCAGATTAGGATTATCTTGTAGATCTTCATACAATCTTATTGCAAAGAAATTATCCTCTTCTGTTACCATCTTCTCAATCAATAATGGAATGATTTCTTTTCCCATAGCCTTTAAATCGGCATATTGAGGTAAATTTCTTGTAGTAGCAGTGTTATTACTAAGCGAGTAATGCCATGCTTCCTTCCATTCATTAAACAGAGATTCAAACCTTGAACTATCTCTACATGTTTTTACTTTTCTAGCAATCATCATCAACTCATCCGGTGAGAAGATTATATTTTCGTGAATATCCTCACTTATTTCTTTCATTGCATTAGCATCTATTTCACTTAGACTACGGGTAGGAGAAACTGCCCCATAGGTTTCCACAGGAACTCCATACATTCCATTAGAAAACACACTTACAAGGTGCCACAATAGCCACATACGCCCCATCTTAGAATAAGGTGCCTCGCAATGGGGACTACCTCCAAGAGATGCATGCAGAGGGGTATTTCCCCAACCCCAAACTACAGGATAGTATCTTGATATTGAGGTTGCCCCTTTCATGTAATCATAAGCGGCATGATACACGGAACTCGCATTTTCATATCCATATCTTACTTGATCCCAAGTACTAAACTCTATCCACATATTATTAAACCCCAACGAATAGGCAAAACAATTATATCCAGATGACGGATAATTCATAACAACTGTATTGGAATATTCAACTAAAGGAAACGATTTCCTTAAAGCATTCCTTTCAGCAGAAAAGAGAGGTCGTGGGAAAGAGTTCCTGATCAATTCGCGCTGTTCATCTGTTAATTGAGAATCCCAATTATCAGGAAGAATATACCCTCCCCCTGGTAGATTTGATCGTGTCTTAGCCATCGGTCCAATAATGCTATAAATATAATCCATAATTTCAAGGCTATCAAGCAAATTAACAGTTTGTATAGCCACTTCATTAGCCGGCTTTACAGATTCCTCAACGGTACTTACAATATCTTCGCTACTACAAGCAAAAATACACAACAGAGCGAATACTACAGTTAATTGCTTCATATCACAAGTATTTAAGGTGAATATTATACGAATGTATATATTTTTTTCGAGCATTCCTAACACTTTTCTGTTTTTTTACTCAATAATATTCCATTCTTTTGTTATTAAATGATATAGATGCTAGTGACTTTAAAAACCTTTTGAATATTTTAAAATAGCAGCAGCCAGAGGAGATGCAATCGCATGGTTAAATCTTGGAAATATGTATATGACTGGACAGGAGCATCCTTAAAATAGATGACTTCACCTTATCATTTTCAATAATAAGGTGAAATCAGCATACGATTCAGGCTGAAATTATTCAGGTAAAATCTGTTCGATCTCTTTCAACTCATCTGCCATGAATTCCAAATGTTCCAGTGCTTTCAAATTGTCGGCCAACTGGTTGACAGAGCTTGCGCCCACAATCACCGAAGTCATTCGTTCATCTTTCAATACCCATGCCAGTGCCATTTCAGCAAGTGTTTGTCCACGCCGGAGGGCTATTTCATTCAACTGGCGGGCGGCTTCTACCTTTTCAGGCGTCACTTGCGAAAGCTGAAGAAAACCCGAAGAACGTGCAGCACGTGAACCTTCCGGAATACCATTCAGGTATTTATCTGTCAACAGTCCTTGCGCCAAAGGAGAAAAGGCGATGAAACCGGAACCATATTCTGCTGCCAGCGGAAGTGTTTCCGCCTCCACCTCACGGTCGAACATACTATACCGATACTGGCTGATGAGACAGGGAACACCGGCTTTTGCCATCATCTCGTAGGCCATACGTGCTTGTTCGGGGGGATATTTGGAGATTCCGATATACAGCGCTTTCCCTTGTTTCACGATATCAATCAATGTCTGAATGGTTTCTTCGACCGGAGTAACTCCATCATAACGATGGCTATAAAAGATGTCGAAATACTCCAACCCTGTCCGACGGAGACTTTGGTCAATGCTCGCCATCAGATTTTTACGAGAGCTATTTCCGCCATAAGGGCCAGCCCACATGTCATGTCCGGCTTTGGAAGAGATGATCATTTCATCCCGATAACCTTGGAAGTTCTCTCGCAAGATTCGTCCGAAATTAATTTCGGCACTTCCGGGAACAGGACCATAGTTATTTGCCAGGTCGAAATGAGTAACACCATGATCGAAAGCATACTTAATCATGTCGGTTGCTACATCGAAATTGTCCACACTACCGAAGTTGTGCCACAACCCCAAAGAGATTAAAGGTAACTGCAAGCCGCTCTTGCCACAATATTTATAGGGCATACGTTCGTAGCGTCCGGCTGCCGGCTGATAACTGAAAGAGTTTTCCATAAAACAGAATGTTTATATTTTCCTTTCACAAAGAAAGGAAAATATATTTTAATAATACTTTTGAACCAGCCTAAATTTTACGGCAGCATTATTTAAATAAAATTTCCATAACAACCCTGACAGTCTCTTTACTTGAGACAATTAAACAAAAATATAAAACCGTTCTACCCCTTACAAAAAACAATAGCCGGTAGTCCACGTTACCTAAAAAAAATAGAAAAATATGATAACTATCAAGGTTAAATTTAGAGAATCAACAATTAAGAAAAAGAAAGGAACCATCTATTATCTGTTGACAAGGAATAAAGAATACAGAGAGATAACAACTCCGTATAAGATTCATTCACACGAGTGGAATGACAAGCGTTCGCTAATTGCGATATCGAATGCCGAATACCAGCGCAGATATGAACTGCAGCTCATTGAAAACTCCATCATCCGGGATATTCGACACCTTCAGCACATTCTGACAAGTGAAAACAACATTGATACCATCATCAAACTTTTCAAAAAAATTCAAGGTGAAAGCCTATTATCCGTATTCAGCAAGAGTGTCACAAATGATTTGTATATCAAGAACCAACCCCGAACCGCAAAATCATATATAGCTTCAGTAAAAAGTTTCCTCCGGTTCAGAAACGGAGTTGACATTTCTTTCGAAGAACTGACTCCTAAACTTATTTCAGACTACGAAAGATATCTGAAAGAGCAGCAGATATGTAATAATACTATTTCATTCTATATGCGAAACCTAAGAGCCATTTATAATAGAGCTGTCGAAGAAAGCTATACAGAACAAAAGCATCCGTTTAAAAAAGTATTCGTAGGCAATGATAAAACCATCAAACGGGCAATAGACGAAGATGTCATATCAAGATTAAAAACATTGGATTTATCGTCAAAACCACGATTGGCTTTTTCACGCGATATGTTTATGTTCAGCTTTTATGCACGAGGGATGGCTTTTATTGATCTGGCGTACCTAACCAAAGAGAATATCCAAGGAGAATATATTATTTACCGACGCCATAAGACCGGACAAGAACTTAGCATAAAACTAGAAATATGCTTAAAAACTATTATTGATAGATACTCTCATTACAGTAACGGAACTTTCTTATTTCCTGTTTTATCAGAAAGTACACAGAATTATGATAGTGCCTTGAGACTTCATAATATTCATTTAAAGAAAATCTCCGGCTTCATGGGACTTCCCAAACCTTTGACTTCATACGTGGCGCGCCATAGTTGGGCTACACTAGCCAAGAAAAAAGGTATATCTACACAAATCATCAGTGAAAGTATGGGACATAATAGCGAAAAGACAACCCGAATATATCTCTCATCTCTTGACAGGTCCGTGATTGATGATGCTAATGCCAAACTGATTTCCGGTATATAAGAATATATGCAGGACTGCAAGATGGAATTAAAGTCTATGCATAATCAATTGATTTACACATTATTATTCACTGCAATTCTTTCTCTTCAAAAGAGACGGAATAAAATATTTATTTGCAAAATAAACAATTTAAATCTTTACTCGCAAGTATTTCTCAAACAATGTTTAAGCTATATTCAAAATAATCAGATCACTATGAATTCAAGCTACCGCAAATATATTTACCCATATTTCACAAATAAAAGGAACTTTCCGTCAGCCAAGCGCACAACTACACATCTAATTATAAGACGATTACGCACATAATACAAGTTTTATTCCGTCTCTTTTGAAGAGAAAGAATAGGCAGATATTACATTTTTTTCAATTAACGAAACAAACTGGCAAATAGTACAAACTTAAAAACACACATACAAAAATAATCAACAAGTAAATATAATGAAAATAAGAAGTATTTTCACCCTCCTCATCCTAACCCTCCTCGTTTCATACTCGAGAGCGCAGGATATAGCCATAAAAACAAATTTACTTTACGGAGGTTATACCTATACCCCGAATCTTAGTCTTGAAATAGGTTTGGGTAAAAGAAGCACACTCGATTTAGGCGGCGGCTATAATCCCTGGAATCTTGACGGAACGGCTGAAAACAACAAAAAACTAGTCCACTGGCTAGGCGAAATAGAATATCGTTACTGGCTATGCCAACGCTTCTCCGGACACTTTCTCGGAGTGCACGTTCTCGGTAGCCAATATAATATTGCGCAACAGGATTTGCCACTCATATTCGGAAAAGGTTCTAAAGAATACCGCTTCGAAGGCTATGGCTACGGAGGGGGAATTTCATACGGCTACAACTTCTTTCTAGGCATACGATGGAGTATTGAAGCCAATCTAGGAATCGGATATGCACGCTTGCACTATGACAAGTACAAATGCCAAAAGTGCGGCGAAAAGATCGGAACAGAAAGCAGAAATTATTTCGGTCCTACGAAAGCAGGAATATCACTGATATATTACCTTAAATAGACAAACAAACATGAAAAGACAATATATGCTATTCGTCATCGTGTTGTTGTTCTGCACGAACACATCAGCACAGCAAAAAGAGTATTCCGGGAAAATACACGTCACGGCGCTGTCCCTGCAACAAGAAGGGGATTCAGTGTACGTGAAACTCTCTTTCGACATTTCCGGGGTAAACGTAGATTCACGTCGTTCGATCAGCCTGATTCCCACTCTGGTAGCGGCAGGCGACAGACTGGACCTGCCCGAAGTAGTCGTCAAAGGACGTGAAAACTATAACGTGTACCGACGGGAAACCGCCTTGATGAGCAACCGGGAAAAAGCGACGTATGCCGCAGAAGCTCCGTATGCAGTCGTCCCCGGATTCAAATCGGAGAACGCAAAAACAATTGCATACAGCGTAGCCGTGAAATACAATCCGTGGATGGCGGACGCAAAGCTGGATATGTATGAAGACCTTTGCGGCTGCGGCAATCCTGCGCGGAGGATAGGCATCACCATGCTTGCCAACCGTATAACGCTAGAGAAAATAATAGAGCCGTACGAAATAACTCCCAGCATGGCATACGTGCAACCTGTCGTCGAACCGGTAAAAAGACGCGAAATCATCAGCGAGGCTTTTCTGGATTTCGTTGTAAACAAGACCGATATCCGCCCCGATTACATGAATAATCCGCAGGAACTGAAGAAAGTCACCGACCTCGTTGCCGAGATAAAAGACGACCCGGACGTCACAGTCCGCGCGATTAACGTAATCGGTTACGCTTCACCGGAAGGCTTGCTGTCCAACAATCAACGGTTGTCCGAAGGCCGGGCCAAAGCACTGACCGGTTATTTGGCTTCACGATTCGATTATCCGCGGAGTTTATACCAAGTCGCTTTCGCGGGTGAGAACTGGGACGGACTCAAAGAATGTGTAGAGGCGTCCCAAATGCCGTATCGTAAAGAAGTTTTGGAGTTCATCGAGTCTTTCCCGGCCGAATGTGACTACGCTGCCCAAGTGAGGCGAAAAAAAACATTGATGAACCTGAAAGGCGGCGAGCCATACAGATACATCATCCGGGAGTTCTGCCCCTTACTTCGCAAAGCGATTTGTAAGATTGACTTTGACGTCAGAAATTTCAGCATCGAACAGGCTAAAGAGGTATTCAAAAGCCGTCCGCAAAACCTTAGCTTGAATGAGATGTTCCTTGTTGCCAACACCTACGAAAAGGGATCACAAGAATTTATCGACCTGTTCGAAACTGCCGTGAAGCTATATCCCGACGACGTGACCGCCAATCTGAATGCAGCAGCAGCCGCGTTGTCACGCAAAGATACGGTCTACGCCAAGCGATATTTGAGCAAAATAGAAAAATCACTCGATATCCCCGAATACCACAACACAATGGGAGTACTGGAAATGCTTTGCGGCAACTATGACAAAGCAGCATCACACCTGAACAAAGCAACGGAAGCCGGACTGCCGGAAGCCAAACAAAATCTGGCAGAAATGACAAAGAAACAGGAGAATACCATTCTTATCAGGCAACAACAGTCAAAGAAAAAACAGCAGAGATAAACAACAAAGATTAATAACAGAGATAAATAACTGATTTATAAACACTTTTAAAAAACAGGAAAGCATAACAAAAAACAACCTCCTACAGGTAAGCATTCACCTATAGTTTGTTTAGGGACCAAACTATCAAACGGGCAAAACAAAAGCTAAAGCAAAAGCTGACGCAATTATTAAACATTTTATTTATAAAAACAATGAAGAAAATTATTTTCATGGCTTTATTCGCCGCCACTCTCTCCGCTTGCTCCAATGAGAACAACGAGGTGACCCAAGAAACAACGAACCTGAAATCACTCGATTTTTCTTTTGATGTCGCTACTCCTAAAACGAGAATGAGCGATGACGAAGTGACCACAGCAATAACAGCGGTCAGAAGCAATATTCAAAACATTACCATCGAGTATTTCAACGCATCCGATGCTTCGCTTGGCACGTATGACTTTACACCCGAGCAGGTAGCTACGGCAAAAGGTGACGACCAGACTGCCGCTGCTGCAGGCCGCAAACCCGTTAATATTAGCAACATTCCCAGCGCTACGACTAAAGTGAACGTTTATATGAACGTTGATAAGAGCGCTGCCGACATCAATGACTTGCAGATAGGATACACGAAGATGGAATATCGTGGTACACCTGAAGATATCACATTGAAAACACCAGGAGGGGAAAGAACAGACGGCAGCACGAACGACCTTTACAGTGTCGAAGTTTCCGTGGCGCCTGTATTGTCACGTTTCGAGTTTCACGGCAAGGCATCAGACATTAAGGTGAATAGTTCAACAAGCGGTACACTACCAACCGGAGTTACAAACGGAACAAAAGACCAGGCTAAAGCCCATGTAAGCGATGCCACAATTGCAGCGGCAGAGAAAGCCGCTCAAGAAGCGTGGAGAAAAGCAAATCCGGGAGTTGCGGATCCTTCGCCATGGAGCTTCACATACACTGTCACGTATGAATACGATGCTGCATACACGATTGAAAGTATTGACGAATATTATATGAATAATATACCTCTCACCAAAGGTGGAAATCTGGTCTTAAATGCCAACGACGGTGCAGGTAACTGGAACGATGCTGCTAAGGATAAATATAAAGTAGATGGTGATATGGAAAAAATGTTCGATACCACTGTAGAAGCAGACAAAGTTATCGCATACAATTTATTCCCTCAAACAGCGACAAACGGCACGTCCGCCAGTACCACCGATGTAAAAACAAGTATGCCGCACTTCGTTCTGAAACTTACCACTAAAGCAAACGGTACAACCACCCCCCGCTGGCTGACAATCCGTGCATTGAGAACAACAGATGCGTTGCCGGGAACATTGATTACCTCTTTCGAAGCCGGCAAAGTATACGTGTTGGATGCCGCCGATATTAATATTAATCAATATTCCGCCAAGCTGAAAGTTACCGCTAACAGTACAGCTGGTCCTGAAATACCGGAACCCGTAGACCCGACAGATCCGAACCCGGAACCGGTAGGCAAAGACCTCGACGTTCTTGTCAAGATCACCGAGTGGACCATTGTCAACGTGAAACCCGAGTGGTAATTACGACCATTACCGGACGTTAAACGACGCATAAAAAAGGGGGGACGTGGCTGATTACCACTTCCCTTCACGAAGCCGTCTCCCTTCCCCCGGAAAGAATGACGGCAACGGGTGATAACCGCACCCTGTAACGGTTAGTATGAGATTCATTTTTTGATGCAGAATTATGAGAAAAGTCTTTTTCGTAGGGTTGATTGCCATGCTGACAGGTTGTAGCCAGGAGAGCCGCGTTGCTTCGCCGGAAGCCTCCGGCATCGAGCTACAAATTAATTTATCGTTAGGAAACGTCTCCAGCAGAGCCGTAGACGACCCCATCACCGGCAACGACGGCAAAGGATATGTATTGCCTTTTACAGAGGTAAAAACGCTGAAAGTAGATTTATACCAATCTCTTGAAGCCGCTCCTATATTCACCTATACAGCCACCGATGCGGAGATTGCTGGCATCAGGAATACCGCCACCGGAAAGTTGGCAAGACTCTCCATACCCAAGATTCCGGTAACAACCCAATACGTGAAAGTGACGATAAATCGGTTTAAAGAGGAGAATCCGCTTATCAACCAGTTACAGGTGAGCAGTCAGAACGACCCGCCCGCCCCTACCATGAACCGGACAGAGATTCCTTACGAAGGAGTTACCAAAGAAATTATCGTCATCCCCGAGGAATCGGACCCTTTCTCCGTCAAGGTGAAAGCCACCGTGAAAGTGGCTCCCGTATTGAGCCGGTTTGAAATCATACCAGGGGAAATCGTGGTCACCAATCCCGCAACCACAGGCGCTTCATTCGACTGGACGGACGGAACTGCAGGCAGAGACAAAATCAAGAACTTCACCGAAGCCGATATCGCCGCAGCCGAAGCAGGCGCTCGGGAGAATTTCAGGAAGAAATACGGAACGGACGCTACCGCTGCCGCTATCTATTCCTATCGTGTCCGGCTCATCCGGTCGCCCTTCCCCGACGGCTTCGATATCAACAACACGCCAACCGGATTCTATTTTTATATGAATTATTTCAAGCCGAGCCTCAACGCCGCCACCATCATAGAGAACACTAACGATGGTATCTCCGACTGGAACATGACCACAGGTTTTGCTGAATACAAGAAAGGAGGACAGCAGTCCAATATGTATGACGCAAGAACATCAGAGATTACAAAGGTGAACGCTTTTCATCTTTTTCCCCAATCGGTGGCGGCAGACGCTACTTTGCAACAAATCAAAGACGGAATGCCTCATCTGATTATGGGCTTTAGTACCGATAAGATAAAACGCTGGTTGACGGTCAGGGCATTCAGCGACAAAAGTAATAATGAAATTATCAACGCATTTAAGCCGGGGTATTGCTATTCCCTCGATCTTGATGATGTCGTTATCACCCCATGGTCATTGGGTTTGGAGGTTCGCATTACCGATGGCGATAAGGCAACGGAATCTGATCCCATCATCAAAGATTTCGATCAGACGTCTCACGTGCCCGAACCTGAAGGCGCAGATCTCGCACTCGGACTTCGTGTCTCCAAGTGGAGAGACAAAGACTTGGAAGTAGAACTTTAACCGGAGAAAATAAAAGAAAGAATGAATAAAACATATTTCATAGGAATACTCCTGATTACTGCATCTCTTTTCGCAGGATGCACCAAAGAGAACACGGAAGATTGCTTTTCGGGACTCAGACTCGATTTCTACTTCACCCATCATACCGGCAACGGCAATCTCTTCGGCGAAAAGGTGCGGCGGATTCACGTGTACCTGTTTGACACGGACGGTATACTTCAACTTCACGCGACAGACAACGGAGACAAACTGGAATATAGTTACCTGCAAAACGGACAGATACAGACGGTGTCAAAACCGAACCCGTGGGGAAAGCTCTCTGACGAGTATGTGATGAATCTGGATAAAGTGCCGCCGGGAAAATACAGAATTATATCATGGGCGGATAACGGGCAGAAAGACAACACTACTTATTTTCATGGAGAAATGAAAAATCCGGCAAGCCATAATTTAAGGAAAGACGTCACACTGGGAGTGACAATGGCGGACGACCTCTATATGTTCTTAAAATGCCGGACGGCATCCGGACTGCCCGAAGAACTTGTTCCGGAAGCAGAGGAGATAAACGACCTGTGGTATGGCGCGGCAGGCTCCCGCCATCCCAAAAGCGATATATATACCTATGAAACCGTGGAAGTTAAAAACAGCGTGGTCACCGCACGCCGCATCGAACTAATCCGCAACACCAACCTACTGAAAGTCACTTTAAGCGGAATGGAGCATCTCACGCCGGAAGTCCGGGACACGCCCGCCGCGAACCGGGATACAGACTTCAAACTGTGGGCGGTTGCTACCGACGAGAGGTATAAGTCCGACAACACATTTGACAGGTACACCCGCTCCGTCCGCTACTCTCCATTCAAGACGTCGATGGACGCGAACACGCTCTCTGCCGACATCAAGGTATTGCGGCTGACAATGGACCGCCCGGTGCTTTTATATATCGAGACACCCGGCGGACGCAGGATTCCGGAACAGCCGATTGACATCGTCAATATGCTGTTCAAGGCACGTAACCCCGACACGGGAGCGTATATCTACCAATCGCAGAGCGATTTCGACCGGATATACGAACATCCGGTGGAAGTACGCATCGGCGCTAATCTGGACATAAGAATCTTTATCGGAGAATGGGAGATTGTGAATGTGAAACCTGCTGAATAGGATATGAAGATGAGAATAAGAAATAGAATACTGACATTGGTTGCAGCCGCACTCCTGTCGGCCTGCGCCAAAGAGTCTGCTGTCATGAACCTGCCTGAAGCGGAGAAAGTGACCGTACAGATAAAGACCAGAGCTTTTGCCGGCAACGTGGTAGAGGGAGTGACCATAGAGAAAGTGCGTTTCATGCTCTTTCAGAATGAGACATTATTGAATAATTACACCACTTCCAACGGGACGCTGAACGTTGACGACAGCGGGCTGTTCAATCTTGCTGTCAGCCCGGGAGTATATTCCTTCGCCGCCATCATCAACGAGACGCCCGAACTGACGGAGAAACTGAATGTCGTAACGAAGAGTACGGATATCGACGACATCGGATTCGACTGGCAAAACAGCGCGCTGACCTCCGATAATATGCCGTTGGCCAATCTGGGAGAGATAAAGATTCAACCGGGAACGACGTCCGGACAAGGAGTGGCGCAACTGCGCCCCGTATACAATTCGGAAGGCGGCAGATACAAAGGTGATTTCACGACAGCATCCACAACCGCAAGCATCGATATGCCCCGCGTGATGTCGCAAGTATCCGTGTTTTTGCGACAGGACGATGCGGTGACGGAAGAAATAAAAATCAGCAACGTGCAGGTTAGCAATATACCGCGTTACAGTTATCTGATAGACCAACAGGATACCGACAATACCAATCTGAATCTTTTCAACGGTCCCGAATTTACAATTTCCGCATCCGGGGGAGGCAAAGAGTACAACGGCAAACAGTACCACCCCTTTCCTACCGCCATTATTGCGGAAAAATCGTTCTATAAGGATGGAGCAGACGACGAGACAAAAGCCGCCGACCCAGATTATGCCGCTTATATATTTATCAACGCAACCTACGGGGGCATACCCACTACGTACAAGATACTGCTTCGTGAAGGAGATGCTAATTTCAGGCTCCTTCGTAATACCAATTACAATGTGTATGCTACAATTAAGCAAATAGGCAGCAAAGGCATCTATGTGGTGATTGAACCTGTCAAACTGTACAATATCGCGGTTAATTGGGCTCCGGTAGAAGGACTGGTCATCGTGAGTGACCGGGAGGCGGACTTCAACAAGAATGTCAATGTGTGGAGTGACTACACGGCTTATTCCGGCATACTTAAAGTATATAAAGGCGACGCCTACCACGATGCCCTGTTCAAATACGGCAGCCTGATAGCTACCGGTAATGATGCTACGGCTACTGCAGAGCAGGGGTTCACTGCCCCGACGGCTGTTGAAGCGACCAATGATGTAATCTGGTATCCCGGAAATTTCAATGTGACGGGTATCGGTAGCTGGAATGATGTCCCTTATATCACGGATGCGAGCAATATCCCGTCAGGGAATACGCCCGAACTGGTAGCACAGGGTAAGGGAGATCCCTGCCGTCTGGCAGCATTATCCCCTCATCAGATAGGTGTGGAAGGGAAGGTAGACAACCAACAGTGGCACATGGCCAATCCTACCGAATATGCCACATTGATAAAGGCAGCAAACGGGACAGGCAGCGAAAATGATAATGGATACTGTTCTTTTCATGAACTGCTGATACCCAACGTCAAGTACCGCAATGAAAGCGGAGTGCTGGTTTCCTCCCATAATTACAAGGGAAACTATTGGAGCACGGAAAGCAACAAGGCATTCTCCTTCGACAGCCGGAATCCGACAGCAGCAGCACTCGGTGCAGCCGCTCCCGGACAAGGATATACCGTTCGTTGCGTAAGAAACAGCATTCCTGAAGCTCGTATAACAATCAATCCTCCTACTTCCGTAGACTATAAGGGGGCAGCCGTCAACGGACTTCCTTTCTATATAGACAGCAACGTGCCATACTGGAAAATGGAACTTATCAAGAACGGAGAACACGCAGGCACCTCCACCGATTTCGATGACTTCTCATTCGAGCCTTTAGCCATAGGAGTGACGCACGAAATCGAAGGTTCTTATACCCAGACTCCCAAAGCATACATTGCACGCAGAGAATCAAGAAACGAAGACCGTACTTTTGGAGTAAAATTCACTTCCATGCACTTCACCGGTGAAGAGAATACTTATTATTTCACTATAAAACAGAATGGATATAGCATCAGCGGAAGACTAAGTATCAATAATCTGGAAGATAATAATAGAATTAAAAAAGAGGGAGGCAAGTATACCATACATATTGAACTCACTCCTGATGACGTACCTATGCCTGTAGGGGCTAAACTTAAAGTTCGATATACCTATCTTGGTGCTTCCCGTGGTGAAGAAAGCACAATCGCCACCACTATAAATGAAAATCAACGTGAATATGACGTGGTACTGAACATCCTCCCTAATGATACGCCGGATGTTATCGGACTGGTATTTCATGTATACATGGACGAAAAAGACAGCTCGGGATATCGAGGGATAACATCAGATTCTTATTACCAAAATAATTAGTGACAATGAGAAATAGAATAACAAGCATAATCATAGTAATGGCAATAATGACTCTGACCTCATGTGTCAGAGAAGAACTTTTGTCATCCTCCCGCAATGGAGAAGAAGGCGAAAGCGTAAAAGTAGAACTTAGCTTTAAGATACCTCCGGCTTCGAGTCCGCAGGAACTACAATCAAGAAGTATGTCCACTGATAATGCTTTCTCTGTAGAATTCTTCAAAGAGGCGTCTCTGACAAAAACGCGGTCGAGTGAGGTGGCAGAGCTATATAATCTGTGGTTATTTCAGTTTCATAGTGACGGCTCCATACATGGTTCGCCCCAGCAGGTATCCGACCAGGTGACGATGGTAAACGAAATGGCTCTATTAAACGTCACGCTACGTGTAGGTACTGACCAGACACTCTACATTGTAGCACTTGGCAAAAAAGTAACCGTAGCGAGCAATCTGATGGAAGTCCGGACTATCAAGGAACTTGAAAACCTGCAACTGGACTATGTCGACAACAGAAACGGACTCTACTATTCGCGAATAACCAATGAGAGCGAAATCCCATACGCCGGAGCCGCGAAAGGTATCAGCGTAAATAAAACAGGAAATAGCGACAACGGTGAGATTGTTTACGGCACACCTGATGGTTTCTCCGGTGGCATAGAAATCAAGCGTCTGGTATCACGCATCACACTGAAGCACAAATTCGATGTCACGGAAAACACGCTTGAAGGCATGAGACTGCTCAAAGTACCAACCAAACTGTGTATCAATCCCGCATCAGCAGATAAAGATGTAATAGACAATATCCCAATGGCAGACCTGGAAAGCGACAATGCTTTCGGGGATGCGGACAAGGACACGGACGGCTTCTTCACATCGCAATGGTATGTTGCGCAGAACAAACAAGGGACCGTAGCAGATATAATATCGGAAAGAGACAGATATCGGAAAGTGACTGACGGAACGGGAAAAGCGCCCGAAGCCGGCACAAATATCGAAGCGTGGTCATACGCCAAAAGCAGTCGAAGTCTTTATACAGTCCACCAGATATACGTTGGAAATAACAACACAAACAATTTCGATGTAGAAACAAACAGCTACTATGATCTCCGAACAATCATCAATTCTGTAGATCTTAATGACGGACGTATCCGCTCCTACACAGCCGTCCAGAAAGTTTATCTTTCATCCTCTTCCTATCCCACAAGCAGCGGAAGCGGAACTGGAACAATAACCGGAGAAACCAAAGTTTATTTTGACGCCCACTACGGATGGCGGCCTGTTATCATCTATGCACAAGGGCGTAAGGTGACTGTCGGCATTTATAAGGATGCACAATGTACACAATTAGCCAATATGAACTCTGCAACGGAAAACTGGCTTCAACTGTCAGCATACCCCAATTATACGGAAGTGGTACGTAATGGTGGCGCAAATGTGCTCACAAACCAGATAGAAACCAATATTTTCGTACCGACACGGTTCAAACTATACCTATATGCAGACGAGTATATCACTGACGAGAATGGAGTGATTACAGACCCCGAATTCGATAGAAACAAGGTTTATAATGCTGCTACAAACTACGAGCCGACCAAATTCGTGCTTGAGCGAACTCTCTATGTAAAAGTAACGACCGAAGATATTACCGCTGAAGGAACCTCCAAAAAACGAGAAGGGAAGTATACCATTAAGCAAAAACAAGGACATTATGTCGGTCTATTTGGCGGTGATATAGAGAATGGACAATACACAGAGGGACTCATCGTTGATGCATTTAATGAGAACAATTTCCAAATTGACGATGAACTAGCACCAGCATTCTACATGTACTCCGGATATTATAATGTCATGACCAATTATGTATGGAGTGAGAGTAAAAATCCCGAGGAAAACTACGGTAGTTTTATGAACGGCAAGCAAGCAACATTCAATTTAGCAACGAACCCTGATAACTATGTTGTTAATAATGGGCAAGAAAGCATCATTCCACCTATGCGGAAAATCAATGGTAATATAGATTTATATCAATATAATTATTATAATAGTTTCCATGCAAGATTCTGTCATGATTTAAACAGAGATAAAAACGGAAACGGTGTGATAGATTATCTACCGGATGATCCTGAAAAGAATGAATTTGAATGGTATCTGCCATCCACATATCAGGCATTCGGAATACTGACCTCCGCAGGAACTATCATTTATGATGTCCCGAACGCATTAGCATTGGAACGTAGTGCAACCGATGCTACCGGTTGGATAATGGAGGGGGGAGGCTGGTATTCCAGCAACATAGGTAAAAACGCTTGGAAACGGGTTCGCTGTGTCAGAGACATACCTGTTCCTCCAGAAAGAAAAGCAGGAACCAAAGTAACCACATATACAGACAATGGAGACAGCTATGCCCTGATAGATTTATCAACTCTGCCTTACGGAATCACAGATAGAACCACTGCAGAAGGGAAAACCGAGCTATATGAGGAACTGGACCTATACAGTTATTCTACAAAAGGTACGGAATATGACACGAATAACCCTCAAAAAGATGCTTCCCGGCCTTTAAATAAAAAAGTTTTTCGCGGAAGAAAAAATTATTCGCCGAGTAAGACTACTACTGCCTTCACACTCGAAACTTTAGTGTCCTCTTTTTCTTCACCAAGATTTATCGTATCACCTACAGACGTATATAATGATGGCGACACGCAAAGTAACTCTGCAAGCAGTATACTTCAAGACACTGAAGGTACTCCACGATCCAATAGTATCACAATGACTTGGGCTGAAGCGAACGGAAGACTCAATACTGCCAATAGCCAAGGTTGGAATATCCCATCAAAAGCAATGAATACCGGATGTTATGCCTATAAAGGTAAGAGCGGGAAAGATGAGCCCGGAAGTTGGCGCGTACCAAATAGTCGAGAATTATCCATGATTTTAGTATTCGCTCACGAATTAGAACAGTTTTCTTCAGAAATAGGTTTTGAGAAGTTAAACAGGGCAAAAGTGGCGAGTTATCTCAGTAATGGATATTGGAGTTCCACAGAACAAAGTTCTACTTTATACTCTATAGACAAAGCCGCGAGTGGTCTTATTGATGTAAATTATGGTCTTACTATATACGAACGTGCTGATAAAACCTCTACAGATAAAAATCGGCTACGTTGCATCAAAGACATTCCGTTGAATTAGCAACAGCAAAGCCAATCGATATTCTATAATTTCTCTAATAAGTCTACCTTTGCCATACAACAGTGCAGGGGTAGATTTATTAGAGAAACTTATTGGAAACTTCATTTCCGCATTTTAACCAACAATTTGTTCCTCACCGAGAAACTGTAGTTTCCTCGGTGTGGAAACACTTGTTTCTCGGTGAGAAACGGATTCTTGGTTTTAAACCAATGTACAAAAGTAAATTCAACTAATTAGAATTGGAAATATATGAACGGCTGAATCTCCGAACTCTTCATCTGAATAACCAGATAAATCAAAGCTACCATCAAAACAGCTTTTCCTACGAAAGGCAAACGGATCACTCCTCGACAAACTGCATTTTCCCAACTATCGGGAGCAAAATGAAGCAGGAAGCCAAGCAACATCAACGCAAACACTTTCCAATATCCTTCTAGTAATTGCGGGAACAGTTGCGGACGGAAAGTGGTGAATATCTGTCCCAGCATATCCATTGAATTCTGGAAATCGGCATTGCGGAAGAATATCCAGCAGAAGCAGACAAAATGGAAAGTGATAATTACTCCAAACACACGGCGCCAACCGTGACTCTCCTCTCCTTTCTTACGTCCGGTGATTGTCATCCACATTTTATGCAATGCTAAAGCAACACCGTGGAAGGTTCCCCACAGTACGAAATTCCAAGATGCACCATGCCACAGACCGCCCAAGAACATGGTAATTATCAAGTTGAGATATTGCCGGAATTTACCTTTTCGGTTTCCTCCCAGAGAAATGTATAAATAATCTTTTAGCCAACTGGATAAAGAGATGTGCCAACGACGCCAAAATTCCGTAATAGAGGCAGACTTATAAGGTGAATTAAAGTTGAGATTGAAATGGAAGCCTAATAATAAGGCGATACCGATAGCCATGTCGCTATATCCGGAAAAGTCACAGTAAATTTGCAAAGCATAACCATAGACTCCCATCAGATTCTCAACACCGGAATAGAGAGTAGGATTGTCAAAAATACGTTCCACAAAGTTGATACTGATATAATCGGATATGATGGCTTTTTTGAAAAGACCGGAAACGATCAGAAAAATTCCGCGTCCGAACATTTCCTGCGAGACGAATAGGGGTTTCCGGATTTGCGGAATAAAGTCGCGGGCACGCACGATAGGTCCTGCCACCAATTGGGGGAAGAAAGATACGTAGAAGGCATAGTCCAAAAGATTGGTCAATGGCTTTATTTCCTTTCGGTAAACGTCGATGGTGTAGCTCAATGACTGGAAAGTGAAAAAGGAGATGCCGACCGGCAGGAATATATCGAGAGCGGTAAATTCTCCTCCCATCAATGACGCAATCACTCCACCCAGAAAATTGGTATATTTGAAATAGACAAGAAGTCCTAAATTAACTCCCAAACTCAAAGCGACCAATCCTTTACGTTTCCAATAACCCTCTGCACGATCCATAAGTTGCGCAAGGAAGAAGTCGGCAACGGTGACTATGGCAAGCAGAAAAAAATAGGTGCCGCTACTCTTATAGTAAAAATAATAGGAGAAGAGAGTAACAAACATGATACGGGCGGTGTATTTGCGTTGTAACAACACATACACCACCATGAAAGCAGCGAACAACCAAAGAAAGATACCGCTGCTGAATATCATTGGCGCTTGCGGATCGTAGGTAAGTACCTCTTTCAGTCTACTGAAATCTATATCAATGGGAAACATAGTCATTATATGCTTTGATAAGTGCTTGGTATAATAAATTTCCTTGCAGGATGTATCCTTCGGGTAAATAATGTACATGATCGGGGCGCATCAGTTTGGCGTCTGTCCAGTTCGTGCAGGCACGGCGCTTCCCTCCGACTACATCGTACATATCCCACACGAGCAGACGATGGTCTTTTGCATAACGACGAATGGTTTCCGCTGCTGTCGCTGTACGTGGATTGATGGCATACGTGCGTCTACGCCTTCGTTGCCGGAAACTTTCATAAGAACCGGGAGGGGTAGTCAGAAGAATAGGTACGTTAGGAAGACTGTCGTGCAACAGTTTCACCAGTTCATCCATCTGATTGTAGTGCACATTTATATTATAACGCCGGTTATGGCTTTCATTGGTTCCGAAAGAGAGAATCAACAGTTCGGGCTTCAGGGCGGCAATTTCGGCAATACGATCCGGATGGGTAAAGGTAAGGCAAGTAGCTCCGTTGACGCCTTTATCTATATAAGAAACAGCACCGAAAGTTTCTGTCAAACGGGCACCGGTGGTTTGAGGGTAGATATGCCCACGTACATGGCTGTCGCCAATATGAACGATGCGGACTGTATCTTCGGAGAGTCCGGCACGCACCTGACGGAGATGTTCAAAGACGGGAGCCAGCAGAGCGATGCTGTCAATAACTTCGTTCCGACCAGTTTCGCGGAAAGCTGAAGGGAAGGATATTTGTACAGTGATCGTATCATTCGCCCAGTTCATTTCCCGTAAGGGCTTTATAAGTTTTGCGGTCTTTCCCAGTGGAGGACATACAGGTATACGATCTTGTGCGATTGCTTCCGCAAGGAAACAAGGAACACTCAACATACCGGCGAGAATAAGAATAAAGACAGACTGCAGATTATTCTTGCTCATAAGCACGCCTCCTGTCGTATTGTTCCTTACCATAAATCATCGTTTCATAAAGTAGTCCCGCCAAATGCTTGCCGCCACGGAAGTTTATATGTGTATAATCGTAGTTTGCCATAGAAGGTTTGGCATGCACCAGTTTTGCCATACTGCCTTCTCCGCCCATTGCTTCAAACATATTCCAAAAGGCGATGCCGCTTTCGGCTGCAATGTTCTGCTGATAACGAATCAGATTCTTCACACCGGGCATGGTACGAAGTTCGCCGTTCTCGTTTTTAGAATCACGGTCGCCGACGCTCAACAACAGGATTCCTGCTTGTGGGAAACATTCTTTCAAATGCTCGATAGCTGTGAGCAGCCCTTTTTGATAGTTATCATAATTGCGTCCCCGTTCGGTAGCTACATTCAAACCATATTCGAGGATAATGAGGTCGTAAGGACGTTGGCGGTTAAACTGTTTCAACATCTGTGGAGGAATGCCCCGCAGAGAAAGACCGGAACTGCCACGCAACGAGAAGTTGTCGAGAATGATACCTTTCTTTCCATCCATTGCCAAGCCATAGAACAATGTAGAGTCTGCACGGTCTACTGTCCAACGGATAGAGCCGATGCGTCCGTCTACCTGAATTTGCTGCAATCCGTCGGAAGGGCCTAATGAATAATTCTTGTTTTCTCCTTTGTTCACACGAGCAGAAAGGAGAACGGAGTCTCTGTTATGGAAAAAGATGGAGGCACGCTGGCAAGTATCGAGCAGGGAGGCATATTTATTTTGCCCGCGCAGTTCTACATAAGCTCCGTTGCGGGGAACGAAATAATGACCGGATATGCCTTGTTTCTTCTTATCGAAATAGACGCTGTCTGTTACCGCATGACTGGACCATCCGCCAAACGTATGTCGCACCGTAGGACGGTAACCGCTTGTCATGGAAGTGATGGTAACAAAACCTACACCACAACCGCCGAATTGTTTCTGAAGCATTTCGCGTAAGTCAGCCGTAAAGATATCCGCTTCGATAAAGGAATCTCCGAATACGGCAATACGCACCTGTTTGTCATCGGAGTCATCGGAGAGACACGGTCGAGTGCTTTATAAAAAGGAGTCATCCCCCGGAGAGTGGAATCACTGTAATCTTCAATGCAAGTCATACCTGTACGACAGGTATCTACAAAGGCAGGTTTTACAACAGGAGGCAAAGGGATGCTGTCCGAATCAGCTGCGGCAGTCTCTGATTCCGGATAACGAAGGTCGCTCAAAAGGTCTACACGCCTCATCGTGTGCCCGTCAATAGTCAGCGCCGGAAGCCAATGAAGCCCGAGTAAGACTGCAAACACAATCAGTACGAACCACAACGAATATTTCAAATAATTCTTTATTATCTCCATCTTTACAAGTAGATATAGGCACTATTTTAGTTCTTGTTTTTACCCGGTGCCGAGCTACCTCTTCCTCAGTGCCGAACCATCTCCTTATCGGTGCCGGAGGAGGCTTCATCGGTGCCGGACATTTTCAGGCTGCAAAGATAGAGAAAAGCAATAAAAAAGAAGGGAGAATCTACATTATTTATGAGATTCTCCCTTTTTACTTATTTACATGCCGGACATCGGTCAGATCGTCCGTTCAATGTTCCACACAAATGCCCGCAAGCCTAATTGCTCCGTTTCCAAGTCCATCTTATGCAAGGTGTCGAGCAACGGATCGACTTTGCTGTCATCGACTACCGTCAGGATAGCCGAACACATACTTGGCCAGGCATGGCTTCCGAAATGCGGATCGCCTGTCTTTGAACCACGTCCCTGTACTTTTTCGAGGTACGTAAAACCACGGCATCCCAAACGGTCGAGTAACGCCATGATTCGCTCGTAATAAGCCTGATCGAATGTTATCAATACTGATTTCATATTCTTTCTTTATTATTTCTTAATAATACTGTCTTTATTCGCCTGGAAGTAAACATCCAATTCACGTTGACGACGGAGTTTACGACGACGATTCTTGATACCTGTTCCTGCGAATACACAATACAGCGTAGGAATCAGAATCAACGTCAAAACAGTAGATACTGTCAGACCACCGATTACGGCAATCGCCATCGGGCTCCACATTTCAGAACCCTGACCGCCACCGATAGCCATCGGAATCATACCGAGAACGGTAGTAGCAGTGGTCATCAATACCGGGCGGAGACGACTCTTACCGGCTGTTACTACAGAGTTTAACACTGCCAATCCGCGTTCGCGGCAAAGGGTGATGTAGTCAATAAGCACGATACCGTTCTTCACCACAATACCAATCAACATGATACCTCCCAACAAACTCATGACACTCAATGTGCTACCCGTAAAGAACAATGCCATCAAGACACCACTAAATGCAAACGGCAAGGAAAACATGATAATGAACGGATAAGTCAGTGACTCGAACTGCGCTGCCATCACGATAAATACGAGCACAACAATCAGGATGGCAAGTGTTCCCAAATCACGGAACGAATCCTGCTGGTCTTCGTATGAACCGGAAATCTGAATGGTGACATCTCCCGGAAGATCCATTTTATCTATCACCTTATTACCGGCAGCTACTACGTCGCCCAACGGAGCACCGGAGATTACTGCGGAAACGGTCACGATACGTTCACGGTCTTTACGTTCAATAGTAGGAGGCGCGAAACGTTCGACTACCTTTCCGACGTCTTTCACACGAACGGATTGTCCTTGCGCATTGTAAATGAGAATATTTTCGAGACTTTCCAGACTTGTACGGAATTCGGGCGCATAACGCACTTTAATATCATACTCATCTCCGTCTTCACGATATTTAGATGCTACCGCACCATTGACACGATTACGCAGATAGTTACCGGCTGTTGAAAGATTCAAGCCATGCATCGCCAATTTTTCACGGTCGAAGTCTACCTGATATTCCGGCTGGTAGTCACTACGGCTGATATTTACCTCGGTCACACCTTTTACTTTCAGCAATTCACGTTTCAGACGAGCTGCTACACTATCGGTCATTGTCATGTCGTATCCGTAAACCTCAAAGTCGGCACTTGCCTGTGCGGACATACCCGTGTTACTACCACCGAGAATTACCTGTGCTTTACTGAATTCCGGATAGGCTTTCAAATCTTCACGCATCTCATCACAGACTTTTTCCAGCGAAACATCACGATCGCCCGGATCCACCAAACTGATGTTGAACGAGATAATATGCGAACCGTTGTCCTGCATAGATGCCCAAGTATTATCGGAGTCAGCCTGACCAACGGTGTAGTTGCATACTTTCATGATGTCTTTATACTTCGTCAGCCATTGGTTGGTTAATTTCTCCGAAAGTTCCTGCGCTATCTCTTTTCGTGTACCAATCGGAAGCTCCAACTGTACGGCAATACGAGCATTATCCTGTGCCGGGAAGAACTCTGTACCGATGCCCTTTGCGCACAGCAAACTGACAATGAAGAAAGCAATACATCCCACAATGACAATCGGACGATGACGTACAGCCCAGTTCAGCATCTTCGCATACCAGGTATCGAGCCCGTCGAGTGCTTTCTCTATCGGAGTAAAGAAGAGCTTGAACATCTTCGACGGTTTCTTCTGCAAACGAAGCAACTGGGAACAGAGCATCGGAGTTAAAGATAGTGCGGCGACCGTAGAAATAAACATGATGGCACACATCATCCAACCCAACTGTTTGAAAAGTACACCGGACATACCGCTTACCATTGTCAACGGGAAGAACACGGCAATCATAGTCAGCGTAGAAGCGACTACAGAAATTGCCACCTCATTTGTTCCGTGCACGGCTGCCTGTTTCGGATCGGAGCCACGCTCGATATGGGTCGTTACGTTTTCAAGTACCACAATCGCATCATCCACCACCATACCGATAGCGATAGAAAGCGACGAAAGCGAGATGATATTAATCGTATTTCCACTAATAGCCAGGTAAATGAACGAGGCAATCAACGAAAGCGGAATGGTGATACAGATAATCAATGTTGCACGCCAACGTCCCAAGAAAAGGAACACGACGATGACAACGAAGAGCAAGGCATAAACAACGGTTTCCGTCAAACTGTCGATGGTGTTCAAAATGTTGTCGGAGGTATCGACAATGACACCGATCTTCACGTCACTCGGCAGGTTCTTCTGAAGCCTCGGCAATGCGTCGGCCACTTTCTTGGAGATTTCTACCGAATTGGCTCCCGACTGCTTCTGAACAACAATCATCGCACCTTGCACACCATTGTTATAAGTTTCCTGTGCACGTTCTTCCACAGTATCGACGATTCGGGCTACATCACGCAAAAAGACATTTGCCCCATTATGCGTACCTACCACTACGTCTGCCAATTGGCGGGAATCATCGAATTCACCTTCTACACGCAACGCGTATGTTTCGCTACCAATATCGAAGTTACCACCGGGAATGTTCTTGTTCTCGGCACCGATAATGGAACTGATTGTTTCGATAGTCAGGTGATAGGCTTCCAGTTTATTGGGGTCGCAATAGACCTGAATCTCACGTTGCGGCGCACCACTGATAGACACGGTTCCGACTCCCGGAATACGTGCCAGCGGGTTTACCACACGGTCGTCCAATATCTTATAAAGCGCTGACTGACTTTCATTGGCCTGTACGGAAAGCAGCACGATAGGAATCATGTCCGTACTAAATTTGAAGATGATCGGATTCTCGACATCATCGGGAAGCTGCGAACTTACCATGTCGAGCTTATCACGCACATCATTGGTCAGAACGTCAATATCGTTACCAAACTCGAACTCCAATGTAATCAATGACATATTCTCGGAAGAACGGGAGGTAATATGTTTCAGGTTGCTCACTGCGTTCAACGTATTTTCGAGCGGGCGAGTCACATTATTTTCTATATCCGAAGCACTTGCTCCGGGATAAGCGGTCATTACCATGATTGTATTCGTGTCAATGTCCGGATACAAGTCGATAGGTAACTTGGACAAAGAGAAAAGACCAAAAATCACCACTGCCAGGAAGCAGAGGGAGGTCATAATCGGTTTCTTAACCGCGCCTTCGTATAAACTCATGTTATTTTATTTAAAAGCCTCTCCCTGCTCCTCTCCCCAAAAGAGGGAGCCGGAAGATCGTTTTGAAATCAAGTTAATTAATAAATGCATCGGGCGAAAGGTACTGAACATCTCTTATTTGGAAGAAGGCTGGGAAGAGGCTTCCACCTCTACTTCCATACCGTTCACCAAACGTGACTGTCCGGCAACTACCACCTGTGAGTTATCCGGTACACCGGATTTCAACTCATACTCCGTACCCATGCGTCTACCCAGTTCGACCTTATTATAAGATACTTTACCGTCTTTATAAACGAATACATAACGGTCGCCGGAACCTGCCTGCTTAACGATTGCCAAATCGGGAACAACGACGTTTTCTGCTGTACCGAAGTTCAATGTCGCACGGGCAAACATTCCCGGACGCACACGCTGGTCTTTATTATCCAGTCTGATCTCTACCTGGAATGTACGGGTAGTGGCATCTATGGTAGGGTAAATCAGATTGATGGTTCCTGTAAATACTTCATCGCCATATACATCGAGTTTCACATCGACAGGAGTACCTTTTTTCACTTTCGTGAAGTAGGTTTCGGACACGTTAATCAGGAGTTTCACCGGAGTGATCTGTTCTACTACAAGTACGGGCTCTCCACCGCTGTACATATCGCCATTATCATAGTTGCGTGCAGTGACCACACCGTTGATAGGGCTTTGCAAAGAGGTATTCTCCAGCAGATTCTTATAAGCGGTTTGCTTCACATCGAGTTGCATCTTCGAAGCATCCCACTCTGATTTGGACGCACCGCCCACTTTATATAATTCGTCGATACGGTTGAATTCTATTTCCTGATTATCTAGTTGCAGCTTCGTCTGTTTCAGGTTGGCTGCATCCATCTGCACAAGTTTCTGGCCTTTGGATACGCGGTCGCCCACTTCCACAAAAATCTGGTCGATACGTACGGGAGACGAAGGAGCTATATTATTCTTTACTTCGGCTTCCACCGTTGCTGTGTAATCTTGTATTTGATCTACGGGACGGGCTTTTACGTCTGCCAGCTTCACAATGGGCTTCGCGTCCACATGTTCCGCAGCCGCTTTGTCTTTTCCACCTGTACATGAGCCCATAAACACAGTTAACAGCAGGGCTACCAATTGGATACTTCTTTTCATATTCCTTAATTGTAATTTTTTAGTTGTCTATCTTTATTCTTTTCCCAGAACCTGATCGAGGTCTGCCTTAGCAACCAGGTAATCGTATATGGACTGATTATAGGTGAGTTGCGCCTGTGTCAGTGACACTTGGGAACTGTTCAGTTCGAGCACCGTGCCCTTACCTACATCATAACGTTTTTCGGCAATCACTACCGCTTTCTTTGCCTGCATCACATTTTCCTTGTTGCTGACTACCTGTTCTGTGCTGGCACTCATGTTATTGCGACAACTGACAATCTGCATATTCAATTGTCTTTCCGTATCAATACGGTTCCAATCGAGCTGGCGCATCTGTATACGGGCGGATTTCACTTTCGTAAAGTTACTTGCCTTATATAAAGGTATACTAAGATTGAACATCAGGCTGGAACTGTTGCTCCAGTTGTAATTGAAAAAATTGATATTCGGATTATACAGTGATTGATATTGATAGGAGAAACTCATTGAAAGAGTCGGCATAAAGTTTGTCTTTAAAGACTTTACGTTCTTTTCAAGCAACTTCATGTTCAAGTCCAACTGCTTCATGGTGGTATTGTTGTCCAGATTTACATTTTCTTCTCTCAACTGGTTGGCAAACATGGCCGTCTCATAGTTGGTCAGACTATCGTTAATCTTTATCTCCACATCGGCTGTGATCCCCATCAGGACTTTCAACTGCAACTTAGCCAAAGTCACCGCATTAGCTGCCGAAATCAAGTTCGGTTTAATACTGCGCATCTGCACCTCCGCACTGATCTTGTCATATTCGCTCACAGTTCCCTGCTGATATTTGGCATTCACCACATTGTAGTTATCTTCTGCCAGTTTATAACTGCCTTGAAGCACTTCATAGCTGTCCTGCGCAAGCATCAACTGATAATAAGCCTTGCTTACCTGATTCACGAGATCCAGTTTGGAAGCGCGTGACTTCTCTACTGCCAGTTCAATATCCGTCTTTGTCATCGACATGGCACGATAAACGCCCGGCACAAAGAGTGGCAGGTTAATACTCAACCCCGCATTGGCGGTATTCGAACCGTCTTGTCCCATCTTGAACGACATATCGTTCAATTTCATTTCAGCCGCTTTAATGGTATGGTCTACCGAACCGGCAATACTAGCCTCCGGCAACAGACTTTGCCAGGCTTCTTTGCTGGCAACTTTCTTTAATGCGACTTCTTCTTCTGCCACTTTAATTGTCGGATTCTCATCCAATGCAATTTCCAGGGCTTTGTCTAAGGTTAAGGTTAGTATATTCTTCTCCGCCTGTGTGTCCTGTGCCTTTGCAAAACCAAATGCACAGAGTGCCACAGCTACCAGAAGAATCTTCTTACCTGTCAATCTTTTCATCTTGTCCATAAACTGAATTTCTAATTTAATCTTACTTGTTTGTCAATAGAACCTCACTCTTGCTCTAATCTGCGATGCGGTTCTTACGATATTCTTGTATAAAGTCTTCCAGTACCTTTGCTCCTTTTTCGGTGGAGATGCCGCGTATATAAGTAAACATGATGGATTCGTACACTTCAATGAAAGGATATTCATTGCAGATATCCGTATTCAGAAGTACGTCAAACTGCTCTCGTACCAGCAAATTAACGATAGCGAAGTTCACATCCGGACGAAAAATGCCCTGCTCTACTCCCGTCTTGAAGAAGGACATCGTTTTCTGCGAATCGCTGTCCTGCCGGTTCTTCATCATCTCATATACCTTCGGATATTTCTTGATGTCTTCAAAAAAGCGTTTATTCGTCTGATGGAACACCTCAATACTTTTCTGAAAGACTGCAAGTATTACCTCTAACACATTATGCGACTGTTCAAAGATTTTCTGCAAGTACTTATCTCTGTCGGCCTGTGCCTTCAGTATACATTCTTTCAACAACGATTCTTTATCCGAAAAGACTTCATAGAGGGTACGTTTGGATATTCCTAATGCTGCTGCAATATCGTCCATCGTAATACTCTTGATGCCTTTTGAAGTAAAAGCTTCTGTTGCTGCCGTTATGATCCGTTCTCTTAACTCTACCCGTTGGGAAGCGTCTTTTCCATGCTCTGCCATCATCCGTTTTTCTATTTTATTAAAATGCAGTTTTCGTTTTCTTTTCATTTCCAAAGGAAAAACGGAACAAAGATATATAGAAAACTCAATTAACAAATCAAGTTTCCATCTATTTATAATGCATTTGGGAATTATTATCATTCAATAGAGTAAAATGAAAACAAGTGTTAATAGGAAATACGGAACAAACATAGGGCAAAGGTAGGAATGATGGGAATACGAAGTAAAGTTTTATCGCCGGCAGAGGGATTATAATCGACAAATGCCGGATAAATATCGATAGAATCAACACTTACCCGGCAACAACAGTCACCATTATTAACGGAAAGCGAAAAAGGGTTGGTTTATGGTCAATAGTCAATTTGTGTCCTCTTCAGGAAGGCGACTGTTTTATGTATCTCCTTGTACATCACGATATCATCTTTCACAAAAGGCACTTCTTTCCGGTAGGCATGCAGGAAACTCTCCAGCA
>ERZ859817.426-NODE-426-length-28570-cov-5.091075_pt1 | contig 28570 bp, 17 predicted proteins | sample MGYA00509986_ERZ859817 | MGnify/ENA primary metagenome ERZ859817 (study PRJEB30046, sample SAMN00715155) | human gut metagenome | study: EMG produced TPA metagenomics assembly of the A metagenome-wide association study of gut microbiota in type 2...
GGACCCTCTGATTAACAGTCAGATGCTCTAACCGACTGAGCTAAGGAAGAATGTTGTTTTTTCTCAAATGCGCTGCAAAAGTAATAGGATATTTTGAAATATGCAATATCTTTGCAAAAAAAATATCGAAGATGGATAAAATAATTGGGTTGGGCAATGCTTTGGTCGATGCGCTGGCAATCATTGAAGATGATAATATTTTGACGGAGATGCAGCTTCCGAAAGGAAGCATGACGCTGATTGATGAAGATAAGTTCTTGAAAATTAGTGAGTATTTCAGCCGGATGAAGACGCACCTGGCTAACGGAGGTTCTGCCGGAAACGCAATTCGGGCAATGGCATGCCTTGGTGCGGGTACGGGATTCATCGGAAAAGTAAGCAATGACTTTTACGGTAACTTTTTCCGGGATAGCCTGCTGGAACGTGGGACAGAGGCGAATTTATTGCTTTCCACTACCCTTCCGTCCGGTGTAGCCTCTACTTTCATTTCTCCTGATGGGGAGCGTACTTTCGGCACTTATTTGGGGGCGGCTTCTACATTGAAGGCGGAAGATCTTTCGCTGGATATGTTCAAAGGATATGCTTACCTATTTATAGAGGGGTATCTGGTGCAAGACCATGATATGATTCTCCGTGCCATTGAGCTGGCTAAAGAGGCCGGCTTACAAGTATGTTTGGACATGGCGAGCTACAATATAGTAGAAGGAGACCTTGAATTTTTCTCTCTGTTGGTCAACAAATATGTGGATATTGTTTTTGCCAATGAGGAAGAGGCAAAGGCCTTTACGGGTAAGGAACCGGAGGAAGCATTGGACATCATTGCCAAAATGTGTAGCATAGCCATTGTAAAGGTGGGTGCCCGTGGTTCTCTGATTCGCAAAGGTACAGAGATGGTGCAGGTACAAGCGGCTCCGGTAGAGAAAGTGGTGGACACTACAGGAGCTGGCGACTATTTTGCGGCAGGTTTCTTGTATGGACTGACGTGTGGCTACTCGCTGGAGAAATGTGGCAAGATAGGCTCCCTTCTCTCCAAAGATGTGATACAAGTGGTGGGTACAGAGCTTCAGGCTGCACAATGGGAAAAAATCAAGGAAGAAATTTTATTAATTAATTAATGTGCTGATGTGCCAATGTGCTAATTGGCTGCGCAATATTTGTTTCGCTATTACGCTGCAGGTTATTAGCACATTGGCACATTGGCATATTAGCACATTATCATAATTATGAGAAGAATTTTAAAGATACGCTGGATGGTTACCTTGCTGATTGTAGCGGGAGCCGTTTGTTTTTGGGGGTTTAAGAGTGGTGATAGCCGCAGTTTCCAAATAGCAAAGAATCTGGATATATTCAATTCCATTGTGAAAGAGTTGGATATGTTTTACGTGGATACGATTGATCCGAACAAGACTATCCGTGAAGGCATTGATGCCATGCTCTACTCGCTGATCCCTACACGGAGTATTATCCGGAAGATGACCAAAGCGAATTGGAGCAGATGCTGAAGAATTCCTATGGTGGTATAGGTTCTGTGATTACTTGGAATCCGAAACTGAAACGTTCCATGATATCTGAGCCATACGAGAATATGCCTGCTGCCGATGTAGGCCTGAAAGCCGGAGATATTTTGATGGAAATTGACGGAAAAGACCTTGCCGGAAAGAACAACCAGGAAGTCAGCGAGATGCTTCGCGGACAAGTGGGTACCAGCTTCAAGCTGAAAGTGCAGCGTCCCGGTACAGAGAAACCGTTGGATTTCGACATTGTGCGCCGTTCCATCCAATTGCCGTTCATACCTTATTATACGGTGCTGGATAATAATATAGGTTATATCAATCTCAGCACCTTCTCGGGGAATCCTTCCAAGGAGTTCAAGCAGGCTTTTCTGGACTTGAAGAAGCGGGGGATGACTTCGTTGGTGATTGACCTGCGGAACAATGGGGGGGGCTTGCTGGATGAGTCTATAGAGATAGCCAACTTCTTTCTGCCTCGCGGAAAAACACTTGTGACGACAAAGGGTAAGATTAAGCAAGCCAGCAATACCTACAAGACATTGCGTGAACCGTTGGATCTGGAAATTCCTTTGGCTGTTCTGGTCAATGGCGGAACGGCTTCTTCGTCAGAAATCCTTGCGGGCTCTTTGCAGGACCTTGACCGTGCGGTCATTATCGGTAACCGTACTTTCGGTAAGGGATTGGTGCAGACCACCCGTCCGTTACCATACGGTGGTACCATGAAGCTGACGACTTCCAAATATTATATTCCCAGCGGCCGTTGTGTGCAGGCTATCGACTACAAGCACCGGAATGAGGACGGCAGTGTGGGACGTATTCCGGACAGCCTTACTACCGTGTTCCATACGGCTGCCGGACGTGAAGTGCGGGATGGTGGAGGCGTGACTCCGGACATTGCGGTGAAGCAGGAGAAGCTGCCCAACATTCTGTTCTATCTTGTCAATGACAATCTTATTTTCAATTATGCCACGGACTATTGCCTGAAACATCCTACCATCCCTTCAGCAGAGAAGTTTGAAATTACAGATGCCGATTATGCGGACTTCAAGACGATGGTGAAAAAGGCGGACTTCAAATACGACCAGCAGACAGAGAAGATGCTGAAGAACTTGAAGGAGATGGCCGAATTTGAGGGCTATCTGACTGATGCTTCGAAAGAGTTTGAAGCGCTGGAGAAAAAATTGTCGCATAATCTGGACCGTGACCTTGACCATTTCTCCAAGGACATCAAGAGCATGATTGCGGTAGAAATCATCAAACGTTATTATTTCCAGCGTGGAAGCATTATCCAGCAGCTGAAAGATGATGATGATTTGAAAGAGGCTGTAAAGATACTGACTGCTCCGGAAAAATACAAGGAAATGTTGAGTGCTCCGGCAGTGACGTCAATGTCTCTGCAACAAAGAAAGGAGACAGCCCCGGTTTTTCTGAGTACCGCTACGAGAGCAAATGAACATGTTTATGATGAAATAGTATAAGGACATTCTTAAGAGGATTCTTTTATTTGCTCCTTAATTTATACCGGATAGTCTCTGTATAAGCCTTTTATACACGACTATCCGGTTAAGTTGTTTGTAGGGTATTAACTTGTTTTATATTTTTGCAGGTGATAATGAAAATATTGACAAGGTTATGAAACAATTGAATTCTCTGAAAGTATGGCTGTCTGTGGTATTGTTGCTTTGCTTCTCTCTTTCCGGACAAGCCCAGTTCCTGCGCACTTCCTACTTTATGGAAGGAAGTAACCAGCGTATGCAGCTCAATCCGGCCTTGATGCCGGGACGCGGTTATCTGAATATTCCCGTGATAGGTTCGTTGAATGCTACCGTCAACTCCAGTTCCCTGGGGTATAGGGATATTATGGACATTATTGAGAACAGTGATGATAGCGACTATTTCATGAGCAATGACTTTATGAACCGACTGGATGCTACCAATAACTTGAATGTGAATTTGAGTACCGACATTCTGTCTGCCGGATGGTATAAAGGAAAGAACTTCTGGTCAGTTAATGTGGGGTTGCGTAATGATATCGGTGCCGCCATACCGAAAACCATGTTCCAGTTTATGAATAACATGAGCAGCCGGGAGTTTGGTGACAATATTTCTGACTATTTGGGTATTAACGAAACCATTAATGGACAGAAGCTTGAGATAAATTCCTATGCGGAAGTCGGCCTTGGCTTTGCAAGGAATATAACAGACCGGCTGGCTGTAGGCGGTAAGGTGAAGATGCTGTTGGGTATTGGTAACTTAAAGCTGAACATCAACCAGATTCATGTGGAAACTCCTTCTGTCGGCTCTTCAGGAGTGACGAGTAAAGCTTCCATTCAAGTGGATGCAACTTTGGAGAACTCGTCAAAGCTGTTAGAACTTCCCGAGAATGAGAATGGTGATTATATCGATGAAATCGATTTTGGCAGTTTTGGTTTTGCCGGATATGGTGGGGCTATTGATTTGGGAGTATCTTACAAGTTACTGGATAAATTGACACTTTCTGCTTCAGTTCTTGATTTGGGCTTTATCAAATGGTCTAAATCGAATACCAGTATAGCGCGAGCCAATACAGAGCAGACTTATGATCTTCTTGACCCGGCCTCGCAGCAGGAGTTCATGGATATTGTGAACAGCGGCGAGATTCTTAACTATGACATGTTGCAGCTCAAGACGGAGGAGGCTTCTGAGAAGAGCCGTACCCGTGGATTGACTTCTACAATGGTTCTTGGCGCTGAATATGCCTTACTGAATGATTGGCTGGTAGTGGGTGCCTTGTATACCGGTCGTTTTGCCAAACCGAAAACTTTGAATGAGCTGACTTTCTCTGCCTGCATCCGTCCGACGAATGCTTTCAATGTAGCTGCCAGCTATTCCGTACTTCAAGGAGCCGGTAAAACCTTCGGTCTGGCACTGAAACTGGGTTCCTTCTTTGCAGGAACAGATTATATGTTCTTTGGTAAGAATACGAAGAATGTCAATGCTTACTTGGGTGTTTCTATTCCTTTGGGAAAACAGAAAACTGCTGAAAATTAATAAATTGGATTTGGATATTATCGCGGATTATCTTTCTATAAAAGAGGATAATCTGCGATTTTGTTTTTACGAAAACGCAAAAAGCTTTATCTTTGCTGGTAAATACCTATAAACAGTACTCATGAGAATTGCAATAACGTTTTTCTTGTCTTTGGTTTTCAGTAGTTTGCTGCAAGCTTCACCCATACCTTTTTCTCCTATAGTGAGGAGCTATTCGGTGTCGGATTATAATGCCGGTATTCAGAATTGGGCCATTGCTCAGGACGAAAGAGGGGTGATGTATTTCGGTAATAACAGTGGGCTGCTGGAATTTGATGGAAGTGCTTGGCGGCTGTATGAATTACCGACAAAAGGAATTGTGCGTGCTATATATATCAGTGAAGATGGAAAAATTTATGTAGGCTCTTACGAAGAATTCGGTTATTTTGTTCATACTCCTTATAATACCCTTGAATATCACTCGCTAAAAGATGAGGTGAAGGACTTTACTTTTCATAACGACGAAATCTGGAACATTGTTTGCGTTCAAGGGGAAATTGTATTTCAATCGTTTGGTTCTCTCTTTTTTTATAATGGAAATTCTGTGGAAGGTATTCGGGTGAAGAGCCTTCCGCTGAACTTATTTCAGGTTGGAAATACTTTTTATTCTCAAAGAATAAATGGTGGACTTTGTGTCTTTTCCGACAGGAAAATGGAAGAACTTATTCCCAGAAAGGTATTTGGAAATAGCGATGTCTTGGCTGGGCTTCCTTATGATGATGCCGTTTTAATGCTTACCCGTAATCAGGGAGGTTTTCTCCTCTATCGAGATGGGAGGGTAGAAAAATGGGAAACCGAATGTGATGATATATTCAGGAAGCATACCATTAATCGTGCGGTGATGACCAAAGACAGTTGCTACGTTGTTGGCACAATATCCGATGGTATATATGCGTTGGATAAAAAAGGAAAGCTGATTTGGAAGGTCAATACGGATAATAAACTACAGAACAATACTATTTTGAGATTATATTGTGATGATGACAACAATATATGGACAGCTTTGGATGAAGGTATTGCCTATATACACAACAATTCTTTAATCTATTATTATGAACCTCCATTTCGTAAAATAGGCATGGTATATGATGTTCTGGTAAGGGAAAATGAAGCTTATATTGCTTCTAATCAGGGACTTTATTGGCTTAAGGATGGAAAGACTGAATTAGTTCCGGGTTTGGAAGAACAAGCGTGGTTCGTCGATGAATGGGGAAAACAGATTTTTTGCGGGCATAACAAAGGAACTTTCCTTATATCGGGGTTGAAGTCAAAGTTGGTATCTGATGTAAAGGGAGGGATGTGTATGGAAAAGATTGAATCGAAGGAAGAATCTTTTTTATTGGAAGGAACTTATGCGCTTTTAAATCTATATACGGAAGATACTTCGGGAGCATATGGTTTTATCCGGTCTCTGCGTGGATTCAGTCATATGGTCCGTCACATAGAGGTGGACCATCAAGGGAATATCTGGGCGAAACACTTAAGGAATGGTTTGTATCGTTTTCGGATTGATCCGGATATGAAGCAGGTAAAGGATGTACGGAAGTATGAGGGCCTGGGAGAAGTGAAAGGTGGGAGTTTTACTTTGTTCAAAATCAATGGTCGGGTAGTTTTTTCTAATGGGGAATATTTCTATACTTACGAAGATATGACTGATTCGATTGTTCCCTATGAAACAATGAATGAACAATTGATGGAATTGAAGGGAATCAAGACAGTGAGTCGTGCGAACGGAGATTACTATTGGTTTGTGGGTGATAGGATAGTGTATTTAGTGAAGTGTGCGATAAATACTTTCAATATCGAACTCCGGATTCCATATTCTTTGTTTGACGGTCTGACGGTGGAAGAACGGGGAAGCGTGGCTTATGACGTGAGGAATGGCTGTTCCTATCTTTGCCTGAACAATGCCATTGCCCGTATTGAGACGGACAGTTCCTCGTTATATAAATCTCGGGTCAGACGCTCTTTATGGATTTCGGGAATGCGGGTCATTGATGAATTCAGTGGTAAGCGGAAAACATTGGTCGTGCAGCCGGGAGCCAAGGTGGAGCCTGAGTTTAATACGGTGAATTTTACATTGTGTTATCCGGTTTATAGTAATTATACTTATAAGGTAAGGTATCGGTTGGAAGGATATTCTGACCAATGGGTACCGGGTGGACGCTATTTGCAGAAGAAGTATTCTCGGCTCTCCTATGGAAGTTATGTTTTTCAGGTGGAGATATATGATACCGATAGAGTTTTGGCATCGGTAGAGCTTCCTTTTGAGATTTTGCGTCCGTGGTATTTGTCTTATTGGGCTGTGGGAAGTTATATCTTGGCAGGATTGTGTCTGTTGGCTTTGTTGCAATATTTGGTCTACCGTTTCGTGAAGAAAAAGAAAGACCGTGTGATTGAACGGCAGCGCGTAGCCCATCAGGCAGAGCTTGAGCGGCAGGAGAAGAAGATTGTTGAGTTGGAAAAGGAGCAGCTTGAGGCCGATTTGCGTTTTAAAAGCAAGGAGTTGTCCGGTGTGGTAATGACAAATATTGCTCATCAGGAATTTCTGATTTCTTTGAAAGAAGAGATACAGCGGCAAAAGTTGTTAGGACAGTATAGCCGTAAAAACTTGGATAAGCTGCTCACTTTAGTTAATAGCAATATAGTGTCCGATGAAGAGAATTGGACTATGTTTCAGGCTAATTTTGACCGTATACACGAAAACTTCTTCCGTAATCTGAAACTTCAATATACAGATTTGACTTCAGGAGATTTGCGCTTTTGCGCATTGCTTCGCTTGAATATGCCGACAAAGGAGATAGCGAAGTTGCTCAACATTTCCACGCGTGGGGTTGATGCTGCAAGATACCGGTTGCGCAAGAAATTTAACCTGCTTCCGGAAGAAAGTCTGACTGATTTTCTTATAAACTTTAAATAGCTGTTTTACAGTGAAATGTTAATGGGGGAAGTACTAATATTGTACTTCCTCTTTTGTTTTTTAGTGATGGTTGTACTTTTGTTGTAGTACGGGATGTGGAGATTGTCGCATGCTTTTCTTTTATTTGCAGTAAAATAATATTTCTATCAATTAAAAGCATGAAAGACATGAAGCATTTACTTTTCAAGTTACAATTATTTTTAGTCTTGTTGGTGTTTACTGCCGTTAGTGCGTATGCACAGAAATCTCCGGTTGATATGGATCGTTTCATCGACGATTTAATGAAGAAGATGACCCTGGAAGAGAAAATAGGTCAGTTGAATCTGCCGGTTACCGGTGAGATTACGACCGGTCAGGCTAAAAGTAGTAATGTGGCCAAACGTATTCGTGCCGGTGAAGTGGGCGGGCTTTTCAATCTGAAAGGCGTGGAACGTATCCGCGATGTACAGAAGCAGGCGGTTGAAGAAAGTCGTTTGGGTATTCCTCTCTTATTTGGTATGGATGTTATTCATGGATATGAAACGGTGTTTCCCATTCCTTTGGGATTGTCGTGTACATGGGATATGAAGGCGGTTGAAGAATCGGCACGTATTGCAGCCATTGAGTCCAGTGCTGACGGTATTTGCTGGACATTCAGTCCGATGGTGGATATTTGCCGTGATGCCCGTTGGGGGCGTGTGTCCGAGGGCAACGGTGAAGACCCGTTTCTGGGAGCAGCCATTGCGCAGGCCATGGTACGTGGTTATCAGGGAAAGGATATGAACCGTAATGATGAGATTATGGCTTGTGTAAAGCATTTTGCCTTGTATGGTGCCGGTGAGGCAGGACGTGACTATAATACAGTAGATATGAGTCATCAGCGCATGTTCAATGAATACATGTTGCCCTATCAAGCGGCGGTTGATGCCGGTGTGGGAAGTGCGATGGCCTCTTTCAATGAGGTCGATGGCATTCCCGCTACTGGAAACAAGTGGTTGATGACGGATGTATTGCGTAAGCAGTGGGGGTTTGACGGTTTTGTAGTGACAGATTATACCGGAATTACAGAAATGACCGACCATGGCATGGGCGATACGCAGACTGTTGCCGCGTTGGCGCTGAATGCTGGTGTCGATATGGATATGGTGAGCGATGCATTTGTAGGTACGCTCAAGAAGTCATTGACAGAAGGAAAAGTGACAGAAGAAGCTATTAATGCGGCTTGTCGCCGTATTTTGGAAGCTAAGTACAAGTTGGGCTTGTTCGATAATCCTTATAAATACTGTGATGTGAAGCGTGCCAAGAAGCAAATCTTTACCAAAGAGCATCGTGCCGTTGCGCGTAAGATTGCTTCGGAGAGCTTGGTGTTGCTGAAGAACGAGGGTAATGTGCTTCCGCTGGCCAAGAAGGGCACTATTGCTGTGGTAGGTCCGTTGGCAGACAGCCGCAGTAATATGCCGGGTACTTGGAGTGTGGCTGCCGTATTGAAGAATGCTACTTCTTTGGCTGAAGGTTTGAAGGCGGTAGCAGGCGGTAAAGCCGAAATACTGACTGCGAAAGGCTGTAATTTGATGAGTGATGCCGAATATGAGAAACGTGCCACTATGTTCGGACGTTCTTTACACCGTGACAATCGTTCGGACAAGGAGTTGCTGGACGAGGCTCTTGCCGTGGCTGCCAAATCGGATGTTATTGTGGCTGCGCTCGGTGAGTCTTCGGAAATGAGTGGAGAGAGCAGTTGCCGCACGAATCTTGAAATGACGGACACCCAACGCATACTGTTACAGGAATTATTGAAAACGGGAAAACCTGTGGTACTGGTGCTGTTTACCGGTCGTCCGCTGGTACTGAACTGGGAGCAGGCAAACGTGCCGGCCATTCTGAATGTATGGTTTGCGGGCAGTGAGGCAGGTTTTGCCATCGGCGATGTACTGTTTGGTGATGTGAACCCGAGCGGAAAGCTGACTACGACTTTCCCGAAGAGCGTGGGACAGATTCCTTTGTTCTACAACCACAAGAACACGGGTCGCCCTCTTGCCGACGGTGCATGGTTCCAGAAATTCCGCAGCAACTATATAGACATAGACAATGAACCGCTTTATCCCTTCGGTTTCGGTTTGAGCTATACAACATTCTCTTATAGCGACGTGGCTTTGGACAAGACTAGCATGACGGATAAGGGCGAACTGACTGCTACCGTGACTGTGACCAATACCGGCAAGAGAGACGGTGCCGAAGTGGTCCAGCTTTATATTCGTGACCTTGTGGGAAGTGTAACCCGTCCGGTGAAAGAGTTGAAAGGCTTTGAAAAGATTTTCCTGAAAGCCGGCGAATCTAAAAAAGTATCTTTCAAGATTACTCCCGAATTGCTGAAGTTCTACAACTACAATCTTGATTTTGTATGCGAGCCGGGTGACTTTGAGGTGATGATTGGCAGAAGTTGCCGGGACGTAAAAAAAGCAGCGTTCAAGTTACTCTAACTGATTCCCAAGGCGGCAATATGCAGCATTCGAGCCACTGCGTTGAGATGGCATTGTTGCTGCATATTGTCTGCATTTTCACTGCAAACGTTTTGCAGCGCTACTGCAAAGGTGTTGCAGCGTCATTGCAAAAGTGATGCAGTGCCACTGCAAACTATATGCAGTATTCTTGCAGTATTTGCTTGACTTGTGTAAGATAATATGATCTATTGAAAAACATGAAGAAAATATTTTTATTAATATTGTGTCTGTCCACCATGTACCCGGTTGTCAATGCTGGGCGGGTGGTTCAGAGTTTTAATGACGGCTGGTATTATGCCGCATGTGATGACAATCGGTTGCAGGAAGTGCAACGCCATGAAGAAGGTTGGCAGCAGGTACATCTGCCGCATACCTGGAATGCGGATGCCTATTCTACCCGTAACTACCGCAGGGCTTCTTCCTGGTATAAGAAAGAGTTCCGTACGGATGCCGCGCAGATGCGGGATAAACAGCTTTACCTGAAATTTGATGGTGTCAATTCTCTGGCAGATGTGTACCTCAACGGCGAGCTGCTCACTACCCACAAAGGAGGTTACTCTGCCTTTACCGTAGACATTACGGATAAAGTAAGGACCGATGCCCCGAATCTGCTGATGGTGCACGTCAATAATCAGAACGACCGGATACCTCCTTTGTCCGGCGACTTCACCATCTTTGGCGGCATCTACCGCAATGTGTGGCTCATCAGTGCTGCAAAGCAGCACATCAGCCTTACCGACTATGCCTCTACGGGCATTTATGTCGATTTGCCTTCCGTGAGTGAGGATAGGGCAGAAATCAGTGTGCGTGGGACTTTGGTGAACCGTGATGTGCGGCGTGCGGTGTTGAAGTTGGACGTCGAGGTGCTGGATACAGATGGGAAGACCGTAGCCCAATCTTTGCGCAGCGTCCGGATAGATGCCGACGGGGCGTTCGCCTTCGAGGAACGGTTACAGTTGGAAAAGCCACAGTTGTGGTCGCCCGATTCCCCTTATCTGTACAGCGTGAAAGTTTCTTTGAAAGATGTGCGTGGCAAGGTGTTGAAAGATGAGACACGTGTCCCTTTGGGGGTCCGCTGGTTCAGCGTGGATGCGCAGGAAGGCTTCAAGTTGAATGGGGAACCCCTGAAACTTATGGGAGCTTGCCGTCATCAGGACCAGATGCCGATGGGCATAGCGCTTTCGGATGAGATGCACCGCAGGGATATGCAGTTGCTGAAAGACATGGGTGTGAACTTTGTCCGTCTGGCACATTACCCACAGGACGATGCCGTGTTGCGTGCTTGCGACGAACTCGGCATGCTGGTATGGGAGGAGATTCCGGTAGTAGATTTGATAGCTTTGGGTGACGAGTTCCGCGCGAATGCCACAAGCGCCTTGCGCGAAATGATTCGCCAGCATTACAACCATCCGTCCGTCATTATGTGGGGGTATATGAACGAGGCTGTTATCCAGCTGCAGTATCGGGTGAAGAAACAACGGCTCAACGGTTTCTACGAGAATACCTTGGCGCTTGCCCGGCATCTGGAGGAAACTCTGAAGAGGGAAGACGCCTACCGTCTGAGTACGATGGCCTACCACGGCAATCAGATTTACAATAAAATCGGTCTCAGCAATATCACCGACATTTCCGGTTGGAACCTTTATCAGGGCTGGTATGAGAACGACTTCAAGTCTTTCGACCGCTTTGTGGACGAAGAGCATCGTAAATACCCGCACCGTCCGTTAATAATCAGTGAGTTCGGTGCCGGTTCCGACCCGCGCTTGCAGTCGCTCGATCCGCAGATATTCGATTTCTCCATGCAATGGCAGCAGTTGTACCTCGAATACTATCTGCCCGCTATCATGAAGCGACCGTTCATAGTGGGCGCCACGGAGTGGAACTTCATTGATTTCAGTTCTGCCAGTCGCCAGGAGGCTACGCCGCATATCAATAATAAAGGACTGATGTACAATGACCGCCGTCCTAAAGATGTGTTCTATTATTTCCAGGCATTCCTGCGCAAGGATATTCCGGTGCTGCACATTGCTGTGGATGACTGGAAGCATCGGACTGTGGTTTCGGACGGTGAAGCGGTGGAACATCCGGTGAAAGTGTATTCCAATCTGGATAAGGTGGAGTTGTCTGTCAACGGCACGAAGCTCTCCGTGCAAGGCATCGAGAATTGCCATGCAGTGTGGCAAGTGCCTCTCGTTGCGGGGCGAAACACGCTTGTGGCTTCAGGTATCTGCCATGGGAAGAAGGTGGAGCAGGTTTCGGACATTTTTGTGAAGATGCAGCCTCGCCATATCGCGGCAGTCGGCTCCGGACAGCTGGAACTTGCAGTGAACGTGGGCAGCAACTGTTTCTTTACGGATGACAAGAGTGATCTTTGCTGGCTTCCCGACCAAGCTTATACTCCTGGAAGTTGGGGCTACATAGGTGGAGAGATTTTCCGCCGTTCTCCGGGACGTATCGGAACCACTGCCGAGGTGAAAGACACCCGTAATGTTCCTTTGCTCCAGACCAAACGCAAGGACATCAGGGCCTATCGCTTCGACTTGCTCGACGGCGACTATGAAGTAGAACTTCTTTTTGCTGACCTGAACGCACGTTCCGAGCGGGTGACTTACGATTTGGGAGCTGTCGCTACCCTAGACAATGCCGATTTCCGCGGCAGTGTCTTCAATGTTTCTGTCAACAACCGACCTTGGCTGAATCATTTCTCTCCGGCGATAGAAGTAGGCGGGAACCGTTGCATATCCAAGAAACTGCATGTTGCCGTAACCGGTGGAAACCTTACGGTGAACTTTGAGGCGGTGAAAGGGATGACGTTCTTGAATGGGATAAAGATATTCAGGATTCATTGATGTTCTATTCTTAATAATGTTGTATTAACCGATAAATTGAGTGAAATATGAAACACAAATTACTTACCGGGTCTCTCTCCTTCACAGTAGGGATGGGATTCAGCGTTTTGCCTGCCGTCGCGCAGCAATCTCCGGCTTCCACTGAGGTCAAGCCCAATGTAATCATTATCAACGTTGATGACTTGGGCTATGGCGACATTGGTTGTTACGGTGCCACCAAGGTCAAGACTCCCAATATAGACCGTCTGGCATCGCAGGGCCGTAGCTTTATGGACGCTCATTCATCCTCGGCTGTTTCCACGCCTTCACGTTATGGACTGATGACCGGTCAATATCCTTGCCGTGAGGATATTTGGGGGGCAATCTTCCTGAATCAGACTCTGCAAATTGATACGGCACGCACCACAATTGCGGATGTGATGAAACGTTCCGGCTATTCCACTGCCATCGTGGGGAAGTGGCATCTTGGATTCCGTACGGACGAAAAGATGGACTGGAACAAGGAACTGGCTCCCGGACCACTTGAATTGGGATTCGATTATTACTTCGGTGTGCCTATTCTCAACAGTCATCCACCTTTTGTTTATGTGGAGAACCATCATGTGGTGGGTTATGATCCCAACGACCCGTTTGTAAGAGGCAAGAGGGCAGAAACGGAGGAGTTCGATGAAAAATTCGGTATCAACTCTATTGGTGGAGCCACGGCTGCGCACCGTTTGTACAAAGACAGGGCTGTAGCCACTACTTTGAAAGACCGGGCCGTGCAGTGGATAAAGGAACATAAGGATTCACCTTTCTTCTTGTATTATGCTACCACCAACATCCATCATCCTTTTACACCGGCCGAACGCTTTGTAGGTACCAGTGAGGCAGGACCTTACGGTGATTCAATCCATGAATTGGACTGGGTGGTAGGCGAGATTATGCGTACCCTCGATGAGGAAGGGCTGGCGGGAAATACTCTGCTCATCTTCACCAGTGACAACGGAGGAATGCTGAATCATGGAGGGCAGAGAGCTTGGAAGGCAGGACACCATATCAACGGCAAGCTTCTTGGTTTCAAGTTCGGAGCTTGGGAAGGCGGGCATCGCATTCCTATGATTGTCCGCTGGCCGGGCAGGATTCCTGCGGGCAGCGTATCCAACCAGTTGATGTCCAATGTTGACATGCTTGCCACTTTGGCTGCCCTCACAGGATATGAATTGCAGGAGCAGGACGGGCCGGACAGTTTCAATATGCTTCCTGCCCTTATCGGAAATCCCGGGAAAATGATTCGGGACCATATTATTATCTGTCCTTCCCAAAAGAGCCATCTTTCCATTCGCAAAGGGAAGTGGGTCTATATTCCGGCGCAAAACAGCGGTGGATTTACCGGAAAGAATGTCGGTGACCATGACTTGGGCGGGGCATCCGCTTTCCAGCTCACCCATCGGGTGAACAGCGATATAGAAAATGCCCGGATAAAGCCGGATGCACCCTCTGTGCAGCTTTATAATTTGGAGGAAGACCCATACCAGACCACAAATGTGTATGAACAGCAGCCCAAAGTGGCACGCAGGCTGGCGCGGATACTGGAGGAGAAGATAAGGAAGTCGGATGCCACAAGAAAGTGACAACCGATAGATTGATGAAAAACATAATTTGAAAAATGAAGAATACCATGATGAAAAAGTTTTTTGTAGGTTTATTCTCCTTTTTGATGGGAGTAGGCAGCGCTTTTGCGCAGACCAATATGTCTAGTGAAATGTATGACCTTGCCAAGATGAAGGAAGGCTTGCGCAACCGCCGTGTCAGCAGTTATGACCGTACGGGCAACAACCGTGACCACCTGAAGGCCATCAAGCCGGGCGAAACGGCTGTCTTGGCCGACATCAAGGGGGCAGGCGTAATCAACCATATCTGGATAACGATGTCTCCGGGACCGCGCCAGCTTTCCCGTAACGACATCATCCTTCGGATGTACTGGGACGGCAGCGACGAGCCTTCTGTCGTGTCCCCCATCGGTCCCTTTTTCGGCCAGGGATGGAACGAACAGTATAACTATGCTTCTTTTGCCCTTTCTTCCGGTCCCAACGGTGGTACGGGTTTGTGCAGCTATTTCGCCATGCCTTTTGCCAAAGGTGCGCGCATTGAGATAGAGAATCAGACGGATGTCAACATCGGCGCCTTCTACTACTACATAGACTATGTGGAGATGAAGGAACTGCCCAAGGACATGGGACGTTTCCATGCGTGGTTTAACCGTGAGATTACCGAAGCGCTTCCCGAAGGGGAGACCGAGTGGGGTTCCGTGGGTAAGCAGACGGAGAATAAGGACGGAGCCGACAATTATGTGTTTGCCGATATCAAGGGAAAGGGCCATTTTGTGGGATTGAACTATTATGTACAGTGCCCTACCCCCATGTGGTATGGTGAAGGCGATGACATGTGGTTCATCGACGGTGAAAAACAGGCTTCCTTGATAGGCACCGGTACGGAAGACTTGTTCAACACCGCCTGGTGCCCGAAAGAGCCCTACCAGCATATCTACTTCGGCTATCCACGTGTGAATAATGATGTCGGATTCTTGGGGCGTACACATGTCTATCGGTTCTTTATTCAGGATCCCGTCTTCTTCGAGAAAGGGCTGAAAGCCACCATCGAGCATGGACACAACAATTGCCTGACACTCGACCTGGCTACCGTTGCATACTGGTATCAGGACAAGGCGACGGCTGTCCCGGCCATTCCCGACAAGGAGGGCCGTAAGCTGAAGCCGATGGTAAACAATGTGATGATGCACAAATGGCGTCATGAGTGGAGAAAGAATAAAGGGAATAAGGCTGACCTTTGGGGAAATGAATAAATTGCTGGAGGATATGAAATGAAGACATTATTAGTTATATCTGTTTTATTAGCATTTACTCTTTTGGGGCATGCCCAAATATGGAAAGTGCCTGAAGGTCATGAAACGCGGTGGACAAGTTTTGAAAATCCTACCGGTGCCAAGGGAACGGCAGCTCAAGTCAATAAAGGTGCAAAAGGAAGTGCTTTCGGCAGAATCATGGCGGGAGACAGCTGTGTTTTGTTGTCTCAGCAAGGACCCGGGATCATTAACCGTATTTGGCTGACAGTCAGCAAACGTAACCCTAAGATGCTTCGTGCGTTGCGTATCAAGTTTTATTGGGATAATTCTGTTGTTCCGGCAGTGGATGTCCCATTGGGAGATTTTTTTGGGAATCCGCTGTCACGTACATCTCGTTTTGAGAACTGTTTCTTTTCTAATCCGGAGAAGCGTTCTTTTAACTGTTCTATTCCGATGCCTTACCGCACCGGTGCCAAAGTGGTGTTTGTGAATACCTCGGATGAGGACCTGACACACTTGTTTTATGATATCAACTTTACTAAATTGCCGGAATGGGATTCGGAGATGAGCTATTTTCATGCTGTCTGGCGTGAAGACAAATCCACCAAGTTGGGAGTGGATTATACTGTTCTTCCCCAACTATCGGGCAAGGGGCGCTTTTTGGGGGTAAGCTTGGGTATCTTTGCCAATAAGGCGTATGAAACTACTTGGTGGGGAGAAGGTGAAATCAAGTTCTACATTGACGGAGATAAGGAATTTCCCACATTGAGTGGTACGGGAGTTGAAGACTATATTGGTACGGCTTGGGGGCAGGGCGAGTATTCCCACCGTTATCAAGGTTGTCCGATTGCAAATGCGGACAGTTGTTGGTGGAGTATGTATCGTTTCCACGTGCAGGACCCGATTTATTTTCATCATGATATAAGAGTTACATTGCAGCAGATTGGAGGTGCTCCATATCAAAAGGTACTCGAACTGTACAAGGCGAAGGTTCCTCTTGTACCGGTTACTATAGATAGAAGCGGTAAACTGAAATTCTATCGTTTATTAGATGAAGATTCAGACCTACATATCACGGATAAAGACTTTCCGCCAGGATTTGTTAATTTCTACCGCCAAGATCATGTAACTTCAACAGCATATTTCTATTTGGATAGGCCTGCAGTCTGAATAATCTTTAAATAACTTCCTAGTGTATGTTGTTGGGAATTAGTGTTTTATACAATGCTGTAGTAGTTACGTTGTAGTGCTTGAGCAGGTTGTGGTAATCTTGTGGTAGTTTGTTTTTTGACATACATCAATTGCTCCTATACTTTTGCAAAAGAATTTTAAATCAATACAAAATGAAGAAAAATTTATTAATTACATGTGTGATGTTGCTGTTTGCCGTTGTTTCGATGGCGCAGAACAAAATTACGGTTTCGGGTGTCGTTTCCGACAAGACGGGAATGACTGTTATTGGTGCTACAGTTTCGGTAAAGGGGGCTCCTCAGCAAGGAGTCGTTACTGGACTTGATGGTGATTATAAGATTACCAATGTTCCCAGTAACGCTGTCTTGCTTTATAGCTATATTGGTATGAAAGACCAAGAAATAGCAGTGAATGGTCGTACTACTATTAATGTAGTAATGCAAGAAGACAATATGTTGATCGATGAAGTTGTAGTTGTAGGCTATGGTGTACAGCGTAAATCAGACTTGACCGGTGCTGTTGGTTCTATCAAGAGCGATGATTTGAAAAAGATTTCTACACCTAATGTGGCTAACGCGTTGCAAGGTCGTGTGTCCGGTGTATTTATCTCTGCAAGCGGTGCTCCGGGTAGCTCTCCTGAAGTGCGCATTCGTGGTATCGGTACTACTAATAATAGCAATCCGCTCTATGTGGTTGATGGAATGTTTATGGACGATATATCATTCCTGAGTAACCATGATATTGAGTCCATGGAGGTATTGAAGGATGCTTCTGCTACTGCCATGTATGGTTCTCGCGGTGCTAACGGTGTAATCATTGTTACCACCAAGCAAGGTGCTGAAGGTAAAGCACAGGTGAACATTACTGCCAGTGAAGGATTTCAGTTCCAAAATAGCGGTAAGTTTGAGATGTGTACGGCTTCTGAATATGCTATGCTGCAAAATGAAGCTAACTTGAATATTAATCCAGATGGCGGTCTTGTTTATGATGACCCGGCTTCTTTCGGAAAAGGGACCGATTGGTTCGATGAGATTTTCCGAGTAGCGTCTGTCCGTGATTATCAAGTTGCTGTTAGTGGCGGAACAGAAAAGGTACGTTATAATTTGAGTGCCGGATATTTCCAACAGGATGGTATCATAAAGGAAAATTCTTATGACCGTTTTACTTTGCGTGCCAATAATTCATATAAAATAAACAAACATTTGACTATCGGGCATAACTTATCGGCTTCTTTCAGTCATACAAAAAATGAAAATAAGGGAGTTGTAAAATCTGCTTATAAACTGAGTCCTATCATTACTCCTTATGATGAGAATGGTAATTTCTCCGATCCTCAGGTGGCATCTACTGCTAATCCGCTTGCTACCCTCCATTATATGAATAGTGATAATTGGAAAGATAGAATTGTGGGTAGTGCATTCTTGAATTGGGAAGTTATTAAAGGGTTGAATTTTAAGACCAGCTTGGGCATTGATTATATTAATGGTAGAAGTCGTAATTTTACTCCTAAGTATTATATCTCGGAGTATCAAAAGGTAGATGAGAACAGCTTGTCTAAAACATGGACTAGAGATTTTACTTGGCTGTGGGAGAATATCTTGACTTATGATTGGCAAATCAATGATAAAAATCGTCTGAATCTTTTGGGTGGTATTACTGCTCAAAAATACACTAATGAAAAGTTAGGCGGGTCAGGACGTAATTTCTTCTCAGAAGTGGAAGACTATTGGTATTTGGATCAGTCTTCAAGCGATACACGTGGACTTGAGAATAATGGAAAACATGAAGCCATGATGTCTTACTTGTTCCGTGCCAACTATGCTTTAATGGACAGATATTTGTTGACGGCTTCTATACGTGCCGATGGCTCTTCGAAGTTTGGACCGGATAACCGTTGGGGATATTTTCCGTCAGTAGCTGCCGGATGGAGGATTTCTGAAGAAGCTTTTATTAAAGATAATGTTGAATGGTTGAGTAACTTGAAGATTAGAGGTAGCTGGGGGCAAATTGGTAATGATAAGATTGGTAATGACAAATATTATGCATTGGCTAATGTAGCCCCTACTTATGATGCTGTATTTGGTGGTGATTATTATTCTGGTGGTACTGTAACTTCTCTTTATAATACACAAATCCATTGGGAACGTTCAGAGCAGTTGGATCTTGGTTTTGATTTAGGCTTGTTCAATAATCGCTTTTCTTTAGAGTTTGACTATTACAGAAGAGATACAAAAGAAATGTTGGTAAATGTGGATGTTCCTGCTTCTGTAGGACTTGCCTCTGTAGAAACAAACGTGGGCTCAGTACGTAACTCTGGACTTGATTTTACGGTGAAATGGGAAGACTCGTTTAAGGATTTTCGTTATGGCATCCGCTTGACTGGAACTACAATTAAGAATGAGGTGACTAATTTGGGAGGTAAACGTATCACCAGTGGGGATATAGGTTCCGGAAAAAGTGTTCATATGACAGAAGAAGGAATGCCAATCAAGTATTTTTATGGTTACAAGACTATTGGTATTTTCCAAAGTAATGAGGAGATTGAGCAGTATAATGCGATGGCTGCGGCTGCTTCCGGTGATGCGAAGAAGAAGTATCAGGCAAATGTAGCTCCGGGTGATCTGATTTATGCAGATACGGATGGCAATGGATATATAACTGCTGAAGACCGTACGGATTTAGGCTCTCCTACTCCGAAGTTTATCGGTGGTTTGGGCATAACTGCCGCTTGGAAAGGCTTTGATTTGTCAATTGATTTGCAGGGTAATTTTGGTAATAAGATTTATAATGCCAAACAAGCTGAAAGAAATGCTGGTGTTGATAACTGGGATCGTTCGTTCTTGGATAGATGGACTGAAAACAATAGGAATACTTCCATTCCGCGCATGACATTTGAGGGTAACAATTATTTTGTTTCCGACCGTTATGTTGAGAGTGGCAACTATGTGAAGTTACAGACTGTGGAATTTGGATATACATTCCCAAAAAACTTGATGCAAAAAGTGCATATCCAGAATTTGAGATTGTACTTCTCAGGTAATAACCTGCTTTATTTTACGAATTATAACGGATTTACTCCTGAAATCTTAGGGGGGCTTGACCGTGATATTTATCCGATTACCGCTACCTGCCGTTTTGGCTTGAATCTTACATTCTAATGGAAAATAAAAATAGGAAATGATTATGAAAAAGATATATTCACTTTTATTAGCTTCAGCATTGGTTTTTACCTCTTGTTCTGATTTTTTGGATACAAAGCCGCAAGGGAAATTGACGCAAGATATTTTCTTCGGGGAAGAAGAAGGTGCTTTGATGGGAATTAATGCTATATATTCTCAAATGAAAAGTTGGGACTTGATCGGCTTTTCTTGGTTTGGCATTATGGAGGTGCCGAGTGACAATTCTGATACAGGAAGTTCACCGGCAGATGGTAGTTATGCTCGCGTGAATTCATTGAATGATTTTACTTATGATGTTTATACTTCTGAATTGAACGGCTGGTGGACCGGAAATTATAAAGGAATCGGATTCTGTAACGTAGCATTGGATAACTTGGATGTGTTGAAAGATGAGCAGTTAAAGATTAGAAGCATTGCACAGGCACGTTTTTTCCGTGGTTTCTTTTACTTTAACTTGGTGAGAACTTACGGTGGCGTACCTTTGGTTACTAAAGTTCAGAATCCCGATGAATATGATCAGCCATGCGCTTCTGAAGAAGCTATTTATCAGCAGATTATTGATGACTTGTCCTATGCGGCAATGAATTTGCCAACCCGTGATGAATGGGGGATTGCTGAGAGAGGAAGAGTTACGAAAGGAACTGCAGAAGGCTTGTTGGCTAAAGTTTATTTGTTCCGTCAAGATTATGCAAGTGTAAAACAATATGCAGGGCAGGTAATAAGTAGGGGAGAATATAACCTGCATCACAATTACCGTGATTTGTTTAGCCCGGATTCTTATTATTCTGATGAAGTGATGCTGGCCGACCAGTATTTGTGGGGATCAGACAAGACGAGAGATAAGGCTTCCGAATATGTGAAGTGGCAAGGTGTCAGAGGTTTCAAAGGTTGGGGATTCTGTTCTCCGTCAGAATCTTTGGATAAGGCTTATGAATCAGGTGATCCGAGACGGGAGGCTACTATCATTTACGATGGCGAAAATATGGAAGGAGTTGGGGTTATAAACTTCAAGGACGAACCGGGAGTACAACCGCGTGCCAATAAAAAGACAATGTGGCCTACAACTTATTGGAATGCCAATAATTTTGCTAAACAAAATTGCCACTTGTATTTTCTGCGTTATGCGGATGTACTGTTAATGTATGCTGAGGCCTGCAATGAGTTGGCAAATGGTGAAAGCGACCCATTAGTAGATGACGCCCTGGCTAAATTGGAATTGGTCAGAGACCGTGCTCGTAAGTCCGGTGATGATTCCACTGTATTACCTAAAATAACAGAGAGGGATAAGGCAAAGTTGCGTGAAATCATATGGAATGAGCGTCGCATTGAATTAGCAATGGAAGGACACCGTTTCTTTGATTTGATTCGGGCTGATAAAGTTGTTCCCGGATATGCAGAAAAGATGCTGAAGGCCCATGGAAAGACAAACTTCAATATGAGCCAGCATTCCACATTCTACATTCCACAGAAGCAGATTGATATTTCTCAAGGAATATTGAAGCAAAATAAATAAGGTGTGTGAGGAGTAGCCTTAGGCTACTCCTACTTCTTATGTGATTAAAATGTTTAAAATAGGTATTATGAAAAATATATTTCTTTTTTTCTTGTTTTTTGGGGTTTGTTCGTGCTCGGTAAATGCCATAAATCCACCATCTGGTGTGACAGAAAAGCAACTCTCCGATGATGAACTCATGACCCTTGTCCAGAAGCAAACTTTCCGTTACTTTTGGGATTTTGCCCATCCCGAATCAGGATTGGCGCATGAACGGAGCAACGGAGGTGCCGAGACAGCTACCATCGGTGGCTCGGGTTTCGGAGTGATGGCTATCATTGTCGGTATAGAGCGTGGTTTTGTCACTCGCGAACAGGGCGCTGAACGTATGTTGAAGATAGTCCGCTTTCTGAGCGACAAGAATACCGACAGCTATCACGGCATGTGGGCACATTGGATGAACGGTAAAACCGGCAAGACCATTCCTTTCAGTCGTAAGGACGATGGAGCGGATATTGTAGAATCCGCTTTCATGTTCGAAGGCTTGTTGGCTGCCCATCAGTATTTTACAAAGGATAATCCAACGGAAAACCGTATCCGCGGGATAATCAATAATCTGTGGCGTCAAGCAGAATGGAACTTTTTTACTCAGGGACAAGATGTGATGTATTGGCATTGGTCGCCAAACAACGGATGGGCGATGAATCATCAGATTAAAGGTCATAACGAGTGTCACATTGTTTACATTTTGGGCGCGTCTTCCCCTACTTATCCGATTGCCGAGAGCGTTTATCATAAAGGCTGGGCCAATGCGAATACTTTTCTGAACGGTCGGGAGTATTACGGCATCAAGCTTCCTCTTGGAAACAACCACGGAAAGGGAGGTCCTCTCTTCTTCACTCATTATTCTTACATGGGGCTTGACCCACGTGGCTTGAAAGATCGTTATGCCGATTACGAGGAACAGATGAAGGCTCATACCTTGATTAACCGTGCCTACTGCATTGACAATCCGAAGGGTTACAAGGGTTACGGCGAAAAATGTTGGGGATTGACTGCCAGTGACGGTGACAAAGGTTATTCTGCCCATAGTCCCGGTAATGACCGTGGTGTGATTACGCCTACCGCTGCTCTTTCCTCTATTCCATATGCACCTGAATATTCTTTGGAAGCCATGCGTTATTTCTATGAAGAGTTGGGTGACCGTCTTTGGGGTGAATATGGTTTCAAGGATGCGTTCAATTTGACGGAGAATTGGTTTGCACCTTCGTATCTTGCCATTGACCAAGGGCCGATTATTGTGATGATAGAGAACTATCGTACCGGTTTGATTTGGAAACTTTTCATGAGTCATCCCGATGTCCAGAAGGGTTTGAGGAGATTAGGCTTTACTTCTCCTTATTTGAACAAGGTCGATTAGGTTGTTTGATAGGATTCTTTGATTTTGATTAGGTTTTACATAGATTAAAAAGGTTTGTAACCATGAAAAACGTGTTTATCAATAGTGTATTGGTTGTTTTCGCATTGCTTGTCGCCTCGTGCGGCAGGCAACCGGAAGCCAAAGTAGAGGTGATGTCGTTCAACATCCGTCTGGATCATGTGGCGGACAGTATGAACAATTGGAAATACCGCAAGGACCATGCGGCACAAATGATTGCTTATTATGCTCCGGACATTATAGGCATGCAAGAGGTGGTGAAGAACCAACTCGATGACTTGAAGGAGCGTCTTCCGCAATATACCGCTCTCGGTGTAGGTCGTGCAGATGGAGAAGAGAAAGGTGAGTATTGCTCTCTTTTCTATAAGACAGACCGTTTCGAACTATTGAAGAGTGGAAATTTTGGGCTGAGTGAAACTCCTGATTCCATCGGAAAGAAAGGCTGGGATGCGGCTTGCGAGCGTATTGTGACTTGGGCGGTACTGAAAGACAAGGTGAGTGGTAGGGAAATAGCTGCTTTCAATACTCATTTCGATCATGTAGGTAAAGTGGCACGTCGCGAAAGTGCCGTGCTGATACTTGAGAAGATAAAACAAATAGTGGGTGACCTTCCGGTAATTGTTACCGGAGACTTTAATGGAACGGTAGATTCCGAGCCGGTCACTGTATTGACGGAAGGTGGAATGAAGAATGCTTGCGTTACGGCGAAAGTCGCTTACGGACCGACATGGAGTTTCCATGACTTCGGGCGCATCCCGGTAGAGAAACGTAGGTTGATAGATTTTATTTTTATAAAAGGTGCTGTAGAGGTGGAGCGTTACCGAACCATTGATGATAAGCCGGACAACAGCTATCTCTCCGATCATGCTCCCGTAATGGCTATCTTAAAACTATAAAAGCATTTACTATGAAAAAGAAATTATTGATTGGAGCTGCCCTAATACTTTCTGTGGGTACGGCATGTACTTCAGGAGCCGGTGATTGGCAGAGTTACAGCGGTGACAAACGGATAGAAGAGCGTGTCGATTCTGTACTTGCCTTGATGACACTTGAAGAGAAAATAGGTCAGATGACCCAATATTCTGCCAAGAGCGATATTGTGACCGGTCCGCAAGTAAATACGGACATTGAACCTCTATTGAAGAAAGGATACATAGGCAGTCTTTTCCATGCCACTTCTTCTGCCGCCATCCGCAAGACACAAGAGACGGCACTAGCGGAATCCCGGTTGAAGATTCCAGTGCTTTTTGCTTTCGATGTGATACACGGTTTTAAAACGATATTCCCTATTCCTTTGGCCGAGTCGTGTGCCTGGGACGCTGAACTGGCAGAAAGAAGTGCGTCCATTGCCGCTGCCGAAGCTTCGGCAGTGGGTGTTAACTGGACTTTTGCCCCCATGGTGGACATTTCACGTGATGCACGTTGGGGACGGGTAATGGAAGGCTCTGGTGAGGATCCTTATCTGGGTTCATTGCTCTCTGCCGCACGTGTACGCGGTTTCCAGGGTGAGAAGCCCGAAGACTTGATGCGGCTGGACAAGATGCTGGCTTGCGCCAAACACTTCTGTGCATATGGTGCTGCTGAAGCTGGTCGTGATTATAATACGACTGATGTGTCCGAGCGCTCTTTGCGCGATATTTATTTCCCACCTTTCAAGGCTGCCAAAGATGCGGGTGTGGCTACTTTCATGACTGCCTTCAATGAGATTTCCGGTGTGCCTTGCACTTCCAGTAAGTTCCTTTATCAGGATGTGCTTCGCGATGAGTGGAGGTTCAACGGTTTTGTAGTGACGGATTATACGGCTATCAATGAGCTTGTTCCCCACGGCGTGGCACGCGACGAGGCTCATGCCGCCGAGTTGGCTGCCAATGCGGGCATCGAGATGGATATGACCGGAGGTGTGTTTCATGCACATCTGCTGCAAGCCGTGAAAGAGGGCAAGGTGAACGAAGAAACCATTGATAATGCCGTACGCCGCATTCTGGAGATGAAATTCCTTTTAGGCATTATGGACGATCCTTACCGCTATCTGAATGAGGAGCGTGAGAAGGCTACTATCATGAAACCCGAGTTCTTGGAAGCAGCGCGCGATGCTGCTCGTAAGTCGGTAGTATTGTTGAAGAATGAGAATGACTTTTTCCCGATACAACCCTCCGAACGTAAGACTGTAGCTTTGATAGGCCCTATGGTGAAAGAACGTAACAGTGTGAACGGTGGTTGGGGTGGACGGGGAGACCGTCAACGGAGTGTCACTCTTTTTGAAGGGTTGGAAAAAAAGTACGGAAACTCGAACGTACGTTTTCTTTATGCCGAAGGCTGCGATCTTCGTAAGCCTGGAACTGCAGGATTTGCACAAGCTGTGTCCGTGGCTCGTCAGGCAGATGTCATTCTGGTTGCTGCCGGTGAAGACCAGAACTGGAGTGCCGAGGCTGCTTGCCGCACGGACATCACCCTGCCTGCTTCGCAGCGCGACTTGCTGAAGGAACTTAAGAAAACGGGTAAGCCCATCGGATTGGTATTGATGAACGGTCGTCCGCTGGAACTTACTTGGGAGGACGAGAATATGGATGCTATTCTCGAAGCCTGGTATCCGGGCACGATGGGTGGTCATGCCATTGCCGATGTCATCGCAGGCGACTATAATCCTGCCGGAAAGCTGACAATGAGTTTTCCACGTTCGGTGGGGCAGCTCCCGCTTTACTATAACCACAAGAACACCGGACGACCGCTTCCTCCGGACAATCCGAAGATGGATTACAAGTCTTCTTATATTGACTGTCCCAATTCTCCGCTTTATCCTTTTGGATATGGCTTAAGTTATACTAGCTTTGAGGTGGATAACTTGAAGTTGGACAAGGAGGAGCTGAAAAAGGGGGAAACACTTACCGTTACAGTGGATGTAGCCAATATCGGTAAAGTCGGTGGTGAAGAGGTGGTACAGCTTTATATTCGCGACCTTGTGGGAAGTGTGACTCGTCCGGTGAAAGAATTGAAGGGTTTTCAAAAGCTGTATCTCAAGGCTGGCGAGAAGAAGTCGCTGACATTTGTGCTGACTGAAGAAGACCTTGCCTTTTGTGGTGCTGATATGAAGATGCAGGTGGAACCGGGGGAATTCCGGCTCTGGGTAGGAACATCGTCGGCAGATGAGCGGAATGAATCTGTTTTTACGTTGATATGATAAATTGAAAAATCTTATAAATCATTGAAGATGATGAATCATAAACTATCTTTAGGACTTGCCATGCTTCCATTGGTTCCTGCTGTTCAGGCTCAGGAACAAGGCAGGCAAGACGGTGAACGTCCTAACATTATTTTTATCATGAGTGATGACCATGCACAGCAGGCTATGAGTATCTATGGTCATCCTATAGGTAAAGTGGCACCTACTCCTAATATTGACCGTATCGGGCAGGAAGGAGCTGTGTTCTGGAATAATTATTGCTGTAATTCTATTTCAGGCCCCAGTCGCGCCGCGATACTTACTGGCAAGCATAGCCATAAGAACGGCTTCATGAAGAATTGGGCACTAGGTTTCGACGGCTCTCAGCAGACGTTGCCTAAACTGTTGCAACAAGGCGGCTATGAGACTGCCGTCATCGGTAAATGGCATCTTATTTCCAAGCCGACGGGATTTGACCATTGGATGATTCTCAATGACCAAGGCGAATACTGTAACCCACAGTTCATTACCGAGGGGGACACTACTATTCATAAAGGATATGTGACCGACCTCATTACTCAATATTGTGAGGAATGGATGGACAACGGTCGTGACAAGAACAAGCCGTTCTTCTTGATGATGCACCACAAAGCCATTCACCGCAATTGGGTACCTGCCGAACGGCATTATCGTTTGTATGAACACGCCAAGTTCCCGCTTCCCGATAATTATTACGATGCCTATGAGGGACGTTACGCAGCACAGATGCAGAAGATGAATATATACCGTGACATGTACGAAGGTCACGATTTGAAGATGGTTGCGGGTATCGATAGCGACAGCCTGCTCTTTGACCCTTGGCCGCACGCTTTCATGGGAACAATGACACCGGAAGAACGCCGCCGTTTCCTTGATGCTTACCGCGATCGAAATAATGAGTTCTATTCCAAGCCACGTTCATTTAAGGAAGTGGCTGAATGGAAATACCAACGTTACCTGCAAGACTACATGGCTTGTGTAGCAAGTGTGGACGAGAGTGTGGGCGAGATACTGGACTATCTCAAACGTACGGGGTTGGACAAGAATACGATTGTAGTCTATACCACCGATCAAGGCTTCTACTTGGGCGAACATGGCTGGTTTGACAAGCGTTTCATGTACGAAGAGTCTTTTGGTATGCCGATGGTGATGCGCTGGCCGGGACATATCAAACCGGGTACGCAAGTTACAGGTCTGACCCAGAACATCGACTTTGCTCCTACTTTCCTTGATATGTGCGGCATCTCCATTCCGCAGGACATGCAGGGCGTTTCGTTCAAGGAACTGGTGGAAAAAGGCAAGACACCGCGCGACTGGCGTAAGTCCTTGTACTATCACTATTATGAGTTTCCCGGCTTCCACAGCGTGCGTGCCCATTACGGTGTGAAGATGGAACGCTACAAGCTGATGCACTTCTACGTGGATGACAATTGGGAACTTTATGATCTCAAGACAGACCCTGAAGAGATGCACAATCTTTATGGGAAGAAGGGAATGGAGAAGATTACCACCGAACTGAAGGCTGAACTGGCACGCTTGCAAAAAGAATACGATGTGCCGCAGGAGTTATGCCGCTGAAAAGCTACCGGAAGACATATTGAACATTAATAACCTGATAATAAAGATAAAAGATAATGAGAAGACTGATTACTAATCTGCTGCTGGCATTATTATGCTTGGCGTCTCCCCTTTTGGCGCAGGACATGCGCATGGATACTTATTGTAATCCGCTGAATGTAGACTATACCTATATGATATACAATTCTTCGAAAGATATCTCCTACCGCTCGGGTGCCGACCCTGCCGTAGTAGAGTTTCGTGGAGAATATTATATGTTCGTTACCCGTACGCACGGCTACTGGCATTCTACGGATTTGCAAAACTGGAATTTTATCAATCCGGGGGAAAACTGGTATCCACAAGGTTGTAACGCTCCGGCGGCACATAACTACAAGGATTCAGTACTTTATGTCTGTGGCGATCCTTCGGGTGTGATGAGTGTGCTTTATACCGACAACCCCAAGTCGGGTAACTGGAAAGCCACTCCTGCAATCATCACCAACTTGCAAGACCCTGACCTTTTTCTTGATGATGACGGCAGTGCTTACATGTTCTGGGGCTCTTCCAACAAGTGGCCCATTCGCGGCATGAAGCTCAACAAGAACCATCGTTTCATACAAGAAGGCGAGAAGCTGGAACTTTTCAATCTCGACCCAGAGAAACATGGTTGGGAACGTTTTGGAGAAAATCATGCCGATACCGTGCTGGGCGGCTATATCGAAGGACCGTGGTTGACAAAGCACAACGGGAGGTATTACATGCAATATGCCGCTCCGGGCACTCAGTTCAATGTATATGCCGATGTGTATATGTGGCCGCCCATCCGATGGGACCTTA
>ERZ859817.433-NODE-433-length-28358-cov-4.238915_pt1 | contig 28358 bp, 16 predicted proteins | sample MGYA00509986_ERZ859817 | MGnify/ENA primary metagenome ERZ859817 (study PRJEB30046, sample SAMN00715155) | human gut metagenome | study: EMG produced TPA metagenomics assembly of the A metagenome-wide association study of gut microbiota in type 2...
ACAAGTGTAGTGTTTATTGGTGAAGAACGTTTATTTTTGCACCATGTTACAATTTGAGAATCAAAAGATAAAACATATCGTGCGCAAAGCTCTTCCGGTGATTGCACTGGTGGCTATATTGTACTCCTGTGCCAGCATTGGACGGCCGGAAGGCGGGCCTAAGGATTACGATCCCCCGCGTTTTATCGGCAGTACTCCTGCTGCAGGTGCGATTAACAATAAGAGGACTAAAGTTTCTCTTCAGTTCGATGAGTTTATTAAGCTAGAGAAAGCAACCGAGAAAGTGGTTGTTTCTCCTCCTCAGATTCAACAACCGGAGATAAAGGCTTCCGGAAAGAAAATACAAGTGAATCTGCTTGACTCACTAAAGCCTAATACTACCTATACTATAGATTTCTCGGATGCCATCGTCGATAATAACGAAGGCAATCCTCTGGGTAATTTTGCATTTACTTTTTCTACCGGTGCGCAGATTGATACAATGGAAGTATCGGGAACGGTGCTTGACGCCTCTAACTTGGAGCCTATTAAAGGTATACTGGTCGGACTGCATGCAAATCTGAATGACTCCGCCTTTACTAAACTTCCTTTCGACCGTGTGGCACGTACCGACAGCCGTGGGCGTTTCTCTATTCGTGGGGTAGCTCCCGGCAAGTATCGTATCTTTGGCTTGATGGATTCAGATCAGAACTTTGCTTTCACTCAGAAGAGTGAAGTCATTGCTTTTAATGATTCACTGATCATCCCCCGTATGGAAGAAAGACTTCGTATGGATACGGCTTGGGTGGATTCATTGACTTATGATACGATCGTTGAGAAGAAATATATGCATTATTTGCCGGATGATGTGATTCTCCGTGCTTTTAAAGAACTCAATTATTCGCAATATTTGATAAAGTCCGAACGACTGGTTCCCCAGAAATTCACCTTTTATTTTGCTGGCAAAGCAGATACCCTGCCTGTACTGAAAGGGTTGAACTTCGATGAGAAGGAGGCTTTTGTGATAGAAAAGAACCAACGGAACGATACGATTCATTATTGGGTAAAGGACTCTTTGCTCTATAAACAGGATACTCTGGCCCTTAGCCTTACCTATCTTTATACGGATACGCTGAACCAGTTAATTCCGCGTACAGATACCTTGAAATTGGTATCCAAACAAAAGACTCTGACCAAAGAAGAGCCCGAGAAGAAGAAAAAGAAGAAAAAGAAAGAGGGTGAAGAAGATGAGCCGATACCGACTAAATTCTTACCGGTGAATGTGAATGCACCTTCATCAATGGACGTGTATGGCTATGTTTCTTTAAACTTTGAGGAGCCGATTGCAAGTTTTGATACTGCGGCAATTCATCTACGGCAGAAGGTGGATACAATTTGGAAAGATATTCCTTTCGAATTCGAACAAGACTCATTGAATCTGAGGCGGTTTAATCTGTATCCGGCAAATGATTGGGACGCTACAATGGAATATGAGTTCTCGGTGGACTCAACTGCATTTCATGGCATTTATGGTTTGTTTACCGATAAGATAAAACAATCATTTAAGGTACGTAGTGAGGATGAATATTTTACTCTTCATTTTATTGTTACAGGAGCAGATCCTCAGGCATTTATAGAATTACTGGATACCCAAGATAAAGTGGTTCGACGAAGACTGGTGGATGATGGAAGGGCAGATTTCTATTACCTGAATCCGGGGAAATATGCCGCCAGACTGATTAATGATAGAAATGGAAACGGAGAATGGGACACGGGAGACTATGCAAAAGGAATACAACCGGAAGAAGTTTACTATTTCCCCAAGGTTGTTGAATATAAAGCGTTATGGGATGTTGACCAAAACTGGGATATACACGCAACTCCTGTAGACAAACAGAAACTGGATGAACTAAAAAAACAAAAACCAGATGAAGACAAGAAAAAGAAAGAAAGAGAAAGAGATAGAAATAACCAAAACCGTAACCGTCGCTAATTTGCGACGTCATCTAATTGTTGGAATTCTTGCATTGTTGATGGGAAGTTTTGCGCTTCCTGCCAATGCTCAGTGTGAAGCTAAAAACGATGCTTTTCAATCCGGAGAGCATGTAATGTATGATTTGTACTTCAACTGGAAATTCGTTTGGGTGAAAGCGGGTATAGCCAGTCTGACGACTAATGCAACTACCTATCATTCGGAACCGGCTTACCGTATCAATCTGCTTGCCTTAGGTAGCAAGCGTGCCGACTTCTTTTTCAAGATGCGCGATACACTGACTTGCGTCATGGGTGAAAAACTGGAACCTCGTTATTTCCGTAAAGGTGCCGAGGAAGGAAAACGCTATACGGTAGATGAGGCTTGGTTCTCTTATAAAGACGGCCTTTGCTTTGCCAAACAAAAACGTACGTTCCGTGACGGAGAAGTTCAGGAGTCGGAAGAAAGCGACAGTCGCTGCATCTACGATATGCTGACTATCCTTGCCCAAGCGCGTTCTTATGATCCTGCTGATTATAAGGTAGGCGATAAAATCAAATTCCCGATGGCTACCGGACGTAAAGTGGAAGAACAGACACTGATTTATCGGGGAAAAGAGAATGTGAAAGCGGAAAATGGGGTTACCTATCGCTGCCTGATCTTCTCATTAGTTGAATACGATAAAAAAGGGAAAGAAAAGGAAGTGATTACTTTCTTCGTAACAGATGATAAGAACCACCTTCCTGTCCGTTTAGATATGTTCTTGAATTTCGGTTCAGCCAAAGCTTTCTTAAATGATGTCAGAGGTCACCGTCATCCATTGACTTCTATAGTTAAATAGTCTGTCTACAGAGTAAAAGGTACTTTCTGATCTTTCCGGAAAACACTTGATTCGAATGTAGCGATCAAGTCTCCGTTCTGGTTAGTAACATCTACTTGATAGCAGCCGGTGCTTCGGCCGATATACCGTTCGCGTGCCTCGGCATAGAGAGTGTCGCCCGGACCGCTGGCACGCAGAAAAGTGATTGAGGATGAAAGAGAGAAAGCGAGTGTTCCGTGCGAATTGGCAGCTGCGGCGAGTGCCAGATCTGCCAGCGTGAAAATCGCTCCTCCTTGTGTCCGCGCTCCGGCATTAAGATGTTCGGGTTTTATTTCCAGTTTGGCTTTACTGTATCCTTCGCGTACTTCAAGCAATACTATACCTGCATTTTCGGCGAACAGGTCCTTTTTAAAAAACTCTTGTGGGGTCATAATGATTAATTTTGAATTACTAATTTGAAACGTTGAATGATAAGTTATGAGAGCCGAATTAGCCTATAATTTAAAATTCAAGATTCTTCCGCAAATGTAATAAATATATTCCCATATATGGCTGTCGGATACTTACGTTTTTAGGGGGTATTATTCTTCATCAATCTCGAATACCTTATGACTGGTATGGTGTTTGCATTCGTATCATCTAATAAAAATGCTATATGGAGTATCCTGATAAAAGAAAGAGGAGATAAGCTTCTATGTTTAATCAAGTGCTTGTCTCCTCCTTTTTTAATTTTCTCTTACCATTCAATAGCTTGATCCTCATCCGGTATCAACGGGTTGATCTGGCGTTCCATTGTCATAGAACCTTTTACTTCGTAAGTTATCGGATAATCCGGATTGGAAGTGACATCCGTGTACTTATAACTCAGTTCCAGTGTGGTAAGGTGGCGTTCCATATATTTGATGGTCTCGTGCTGAATGATTCGTTTTTCATATTTGCATTCTCCCAATGGTCGGATATTGATTCCCGGTTCGCCTTCGTCACCGTACAATCTCAACTTTCCTTTAATAGTACCTTCCTCGTCCTCCGTTCCTTCTTCAAACTCGACGAATACTTTATACCTGGAGCGGTTCTCATCTTCCACCCACGTTGAACCGGCATAGAAGAAAATGGTATTCTCGTCCACTACGCGGGCTAAGCGCGTATCTACCTTAGCGGGATCGGTTGTCGTTCCTTCGATGTAAATGTTCATCAGCGTGGTGTTATACGTTCCGGAGTAGTCATTGAACAGATTGACTCCCAGCAGCGCTTTATAACGTCCCTTATATTTGTTTTGAATATAAGAAGGGTCTTCTTCAATAGTCAGCGGAAGTACGTATTTCTCATCCAGTTCCAACCCGTTAAAGTTGAAATGGATGGGGTAGAGCTGTATATTCTCTCCCGCAGGAATATGGCAAATGTTTGATTCAAAAGAATAATGCTGTTCTGCAAGGGGGACATACCAGAGGTCCTGACGACCTACAGGGAATTTTTCCTGGTTAAGTATTCGGAGCGTATCCTCATCCACGGCTATTTTTGCATCGATATTCCGACTGTTGCTTTTCGAGCCGCTGACAATGACCGGCAACTGGTATATTCCTGTTCCATCCGGCTGATAGCGTACATAAATTTCACTCAAGCCGTTGTCACCTAAAGGTGCCTTGAAAGAAAGCATCTGTGTGTAAAGTTCATCTTTCCACTCGTCATTGCATGCACTGAATGTTGCATACATCCCCAGTATCATTCCTAAAATATATAATTTTCTCATATTGATCTTTTGGTTTATAATGTTAACACTAATCATAATTCTGCCATCCGGGAGCTTGTGAGAGATTATTGTTGCGTTTCAGCTCATCGAAGCTGATAGGCCAGAAGTACTGTTTGCGTGAGAAAGAAGTCTGTAGTTCGGCCACTCTGACTGGCAGATAAAACATGTCCTTGTATTCTTCGTTCATCAGTGTATTGCAACCGTAGATTTGTTCTCCTTCATGTTCTTCGACAATTTTCCAACGACGCAGGTCATAGTAGCGTTGGGTTTCTGCAAAGAATTCGATCTGCCGTTCATGAACTATTTTTTCAAAGAATTTTTTCGGGTTTTCATATACTTCATCGCTATAGTCGGGGACTCCGGCACGCATACGGACAGGCTTAACTCCACGGCGCATCTGTTCTTTGTCACGGAAGATGTCGTAAGTCTGGCTTCCGTCCCATGAGGCCACCTGGTAGTGTATCCCTTCGGAAATATTATTCAGTGCTTCTGCATACATCAGTAATATGTCGGCATAACGAAGTGTAGGTTCCACTTTCTGGTAGATAGAGCCTCCCCATTTGGCGCAATCGTTCGGATTTACATATTTCATGATGCCGATGCCCGTAATACACCAGTTATCAGATCCATTGATACGCCCGTCGGTTGCTCCGCGATAATACCAGATTTGTTTGTTTCGTGAGTCTTTTCCTCCTTCTTCCTTAATGCTCAGTGCGTTCCATTGTGCTCCGTTGAAAGCTACGGAAGCATAGAAGCGAGGCTCACGGTTGGTATATCCCCACCATACGCCATTTTTTACATTGTCGTACTTGTGTTCATCTTTGTTTTCATCGTTTGTGAACTTCCCTTTCCATAATGTGTAGCATTCTTTGTCAAATGATGTACCATCTGCCATAGCGTATGCTTCACTCTGCTTCAGGGTCATTCCGTGTACGTTATATCCTCCAAAAGTTCCGGGCAGTTGATGCTTTACGAAATCTACCATCGTGTTGTCTGTTTTTAAGTCATTGCTGTCACCATTGGTTCCTCGGGTAAAAATAAGTTCCGGATTTTCGGCTGCATAGATATCTCCATTAAAAAGAGACCGATATGATTCAAATGGATCTATATTGGACCATCCTTCCGGAAAAGGCTTGTTACTGTATTCCTCATGATATGGCGGTTCAATAGTGGTTGGATAAGCCTCGTCTGTACTAACCGGGCGCCTTTCAAAAGTATAAAGTTTGTAGAGTCCGCTCGTTTCCGAGTACTCGATCATGTCTCTGGCGGCAGCAGCGGCTTTTGCCCACTTCTCTTCATTGTATTCTTGTGGAATCAACTGTTGGCCGTCCTTGTTGATGAAGTCTGCCATTTCCGTATTCCCGTTTACCAGCGGACTGGCAGCATAAAGGAAAACTTTGGCACGTACAGCCAGCGCGGCTCCTTTAGTCGGGCGGGCAATGTTCAAGTTATCGCGTTTTTCGAACAGTTCGGTAGCTGCAATTTCCAGTTCCGAAGTGATGAATGACACGCACTCATCATAGGTTTTACGTGGGTAGGCCAGCTCGTCATACGATTTTGTATAGTCGGCTCCTTCCGGTGGTAGGATAGGTATCGGACCGAATTTTCTCAGCAGTAACCAGTAAAAATAGGCACGCAGAAAACGTGCCTGTCCTCTTACGTCCGTCACTTCCTCCGGAGTGAGATCTTCATTCTCATACAATTCATTCAGTAGAATGGAGGCTTGATAGATTCCGTCATACGACCATTTCCAAGCATTTTGGCCACCAGTGGAATTTAAATATTCGCCGCGTTTGAATTTGGCAAAACGGTCTCCTCGTTCGTTGAATACTTGGTCGTCTGAGAAATTGAAAGGGCATACGTCACTGTGTCCCACCTCCAGATTATCTCCCTGCAGGCGACTGTAGCAGAATGACAGCCATTGAAGTGTATAGTCTTTGTCCGAGAAAATGCGTTCTGTAGATTGTTGGTCTCTGAAATAGCGGTCTACATTTAGGAAATCGGAACAGGAAGTGAGTCCCAAGCCGAGTACCACTGCTCCCAATAAAATGTATTTATTTTTATTCATAACTTTTCTTTTAATGATTGTTTTAGATTCCTACCGTCAGTCCGATGGTCACTGTTCTGGATAACGGATATTGTTGTCCATTGGAACTACCCAGTTCCGGATCCCAAAGCTTAAAGTCGGAGAAGGTCAGTAGATTCGTTCCCATCAGGTAGAGGCGTACACGGTCCAAATGGAGTTTATTGACAAACCGTTTGGGGATGCTGTAACCTAATTCCACATTCTTTAAACGGATGTACGAACCGTTTCGCAGCCAGTAAGTAGAAGCACGATAGTTGTTGCTATTACCTCCATAACTCAGACGCGGGTATTTGGCATTCGGGTCTTCGTTGGTTCCCAGCGACCAGTAGTTACCCACTACATCCGTCAGAATATTGCCCCATGACTTCTCTTGGAATGGATATACGGTGAATCCGTCTATGAAGAAGGATGACTTGCCGGCTCCTTGGAAGTGAACGTTGATATCAAATCCTTTCCATTGTGCAGATACACCGAACCCGTAAATCAGGTTAGGGCGGGTAGTCGCACCAATGGGCACTTCGTCATCTCCGTTAATGACTCCGTCACCGTTTACGTCCTTGTATTTGATGTCTCCCGGCATGATGCCTGAACCCTGTGAGGGTCTGTTGCGGATTTCTTCATAGTCCTTGAACAGCCCTTCGGCTATCAGGCCGCGTGCCTGGTCTACACGGAATCCGTATTTCATCTTATACGGATAGCGGCTGTTCTCTTCGTCATACTCCTTGATTTCATTCTTACTATAGGTCATGTTGGCACGTACTGTAAGATCTACCTCACCTATTCTCTGTTTATAAGCGACATTACCGTCAAAACCTTCGGACAAGACAGAACCCACGTTGGCATAAGGTTTCGTTGTGATGTGATTCAGACCGATGATCTGAGGAAGGTAACTACGTACCATATAAATGCCGTTGCGTTGTTCGTGGAAGTAGTCAATGCTGCCACTGAACTTATCATTGAACATAGAGAAGTCAAGTCCGAGGTCATGTTTCTTGGCTACCTCCCAAGTGATGCTGCTTGATGCAATTCTCGAATAGGTCAGTCCGGTATAATAATAATTACTGGTGCCGATATCACCGTAATAATAACCGTCTTCATCCCATGTCCCGAATTTCTCTACGTATGGGAAGCGGGTTCCCACATTGTCGTTACCTACCTTACCGTATGAGTAGCGCAGCTTAAACATATTCAGCCATTTGAGATGTTTCTTGATGATTGACTCTTCAGCGATGTTCCATGCTACAGAATAGGCGGGAAAGAATCCAAACTGCTGACCTGAGGCGAAGTTCTCGGAGCCGTTGTAACCGAAATTAAAGTCAAAGAAGTAGCGGTATTTCCATCCGTATGTGAAACGTCCTGCAAACCCCTGATGACGATTCTGAATACTCTGCACAATCTTCTCGTAGCTATCTGTATTGCCGTTGTGAGATGTATTGGTAGTCTTATCCTGAGAATACTTTAAAACGGCCCCTAGCATGTGGTCGCCAAACGTACGGTTATAGTGTAGCTCTGCCTCCAAATATTCCTTCCGTTGTCCACTTGAATACATCGTTCCGTCCATCAGTTTCTGCGTCTCTATTCTTCTGAATTGCAGTTCTCCATCGGAGGTACGCTGCCGTTCCGCTAACCAACTTTCCGGCCATTTGAAACGGTTGTCACCGTTATCTGTATATGTATCGAATCCGAAACGTCCGTAGAATTTTAATCCCTTTGTGATAAATTTCAAATCTTGTTCAAGATTAACCGTAGTCTGTATTTTGTTCTTCCATGTTTCCTGATATCCCTGTTGGGTGGTCAGTACCCACGGATTTCTTCGTCCTTCACTACCGACTGCTGCCCATTTCCCGTCACTATACTGTACCGGAGAAGCGATGGGACTGTATCCCATTAGCGAGTGCCATATTTCATGATACTGGCTTCCCGGCAGGTTCTGCTTGTCCAAAGAACCCGATACGCCTACTTTTAGCAGCGTGGATTTTGTCAGGTCTATGTCTACATTCATGCGGTAGTTCCAGCGATGGTAGTTGGCATTGGTGTTATAGTCCGTCATTGCACGATCCGTCTCGTACATGCCGCCTTCATTTACATAACTGGCAGAAATGAAATAGCGGGCTACCGTACCACCTCCGGTCAAGTCTACAGTTGCGCGATAAGTGGGGGCACCGTCTTTCAGTATTAAGTTCATCCAGTCCACATTAGGGAAAAGATCCTGATCCAGCCCGTTTGCAAACAGTTCCAAGTCGCTTTCGCTATAGGCCGGAGCCTGACTACGACTAACCAAGGCTTCGTTCATCATGCGGGCATATGTTGGACCGTCCACAAATTCCGGAGTTCTGGTGCGTGTATTATACGAGGTTTCTACTTTGGCATTGACGCGGGTCTTCCCTTCCTTGCCGCGTTTGGTCGTGATCAAGACAACGCCATTTGCACCGCGTGAACCGTAAATGGCGGTTGCGGAGGCATCTTTCAACACGGAGAAGTCCTGGATATCTTCCACATTGATTTCATTCATATCACGTTCGAAGCCATCGACCAACACCAATGCACTGCCTCCGGCACCGAAAGTGGAGATACCGCGTATCCAGAACTCAGAAATATTGCTACCCGGCTGTCCGGAAGTCTGGCGGGCGAGTATACCGGCCACATTGCCCGCAAGAGCATTGGTGATGCTTGCCGTCGGAGTACGTAGCTGGGAAACGTCGACTGTGGTAACGGCACCTGTCACAGTTACCTTCTTCTGAGCACCGGTTCCTGTGACAACAACCTCATCGATGACCGTTTCTTTCGTCTCTGCCATAACGATGTTAATGATTTTTTTGTCTTTGATAAAGATTTCCTGCTTTGTAAATCCCACATAGGAAAAAATCAAGTAAGAGTAATTGGGAACCTTGATCTTGTAACGTCCGTTTATGTCTGTTATCGCACCGAAGCCGGGCATATTTCTTGCTGTAACGTTCACGCCTATTAAAGGTTCGTTCTTTGGATCAGTGACGATTCCCGTCACCTCAATCGTCTCTTGTTCATTTTGAGCGTAGACTGTAGTTGTCCAGCCTACTATCAATAAAAATAGTAAGATTACATTTCTCATATTTACTTGTGTTTTAAATAGTATTATTCCGTTGTCATATAACGAATCCCTTTATTATCAATATCTCCAATATAGAACATATCTGTATCAGGGTCGTAAGCAAGACCGGCTGGCTGATTGAAACGTGCCTCATGCAATGGATTGCCGTCTACGTATCCCCATATTTTGCCGTCGGCGTTTTCGTTACTTCGTCCGGCTGCAAGAGACGCTACCCCATGAGGATCCAGTTTCCAGATGCAGTGATTTTCTCTGTCACAAAAATAGAAGTCATATTGGTCGTTGTCAGGACCAATTCCTTCGCCGTATTTCTCATTTTTTACGAATACACCGAACTGTGGTTTGTTAAATCGGGCGCTTCCTCCCGTTCCTTCCTTGAAACTTTTATCGTTCATGTTTCCGGCAATGATGCTAGGATTACCGAATGTTTTTGCCACCGGATCATAATCAGCTCTGAACACTGCGCCAAAATTGTCGGAAAGCATATACATGAATTTATTGGACGGGTGCCTGAATAATATCGTATGTGAACCGCCCACTGCCGATATCTGACTCAGGCTAAAGGCAACTTCCGCATTCTCGTCGATATTGGGAATAGCTCCATTGCGTATCATTTTGTAGACTTTTCCCTCCCACCAGGTGGTATAAAAGATGGTTCCGTCATCCATATACACTAAGCTATATGCTGTCCTGCCATAGTTGTAGGGACGAATTCGTCGAAAGTTTTCACGACGGAGAGAATAATAGATATTTGCCCGGGTGGTGTTGTCCTGACCGTGATCATCGGTAAACAGCAACGTGTCTCCGTCAGCACTGAATGTGAAAGAATACATTGTGCTATATCCCGTTCTTGGGAAGAGACGTTTTACAGTCCGTTCTGTCAGGTCTATTAGATGGAGACCGTCAGAATGGTTTGAAGAAAAAAGTAACCGATTGTCCCCATCCTTGTACTTGGGGTCGAACACCATACAGTCATTGGAAGGAATAGAAGCTCCTTCATCGAACGAACCCTCTTGAAATGCAGAATTATTATCCTCGTCTACCTTACGTAGCAAGGTACCTACAATCGTTGCAGGAGTGTACTTGAATTCCTCTTCAAATGTATGTTCTGCAATAGGTTTGCCATCCGGATCATCTACACGAACATTGATTATTCCATCAAAAGCCTTGGAAGGGACCATGCAATAAATCTTTTTTCCATCGGCTCCGATAGTTTTGGTTTTTTCTCCACCGATCGTAATGTGAATTTTGGTGGGATCATTCCCGAAATTACTGCCTTCAATGTACAGGCGGGTTCGCATACTTCCCTCTTTAGGGCTAAAATCTGTAAATACTACTGGTTGAGATGGGTCATACTGATTAGAGCTGGCTTTATCATCTTTACAACCGATGAAGAATAAACAGCAGACAAGTACTGTTATTAGGTGGTTTTTCATAAATATAAATAATAAAATGGTTAAAGTGCATCCGAACAATAAATATTATTGCTTACAACGTTTGCCTATCTTTCTTATTATAAGCATAATATGTATCTAAATCTTTAGGAGTTTTAGGTATCCTTCACCTTGTTGATGTTGGCATGTTGTGCTCATAATATGTTGTAGATTTAAGTACAAATATCTATATATATCTGATTCTCATCAACGAAGAGTTTGACTGAGAAAAGACATGGCAAAGCTAACTAAATAAGTAATTTCTTATTTAATTTGCATAACTTTATGTAAACGTGATGATGATAATTATAATTAACAATCAATTGATTAATTACAAATAAATATAATAAAAATGTAGAAGAGTTAGAATGCCTTTTTCCTTAAAATGACCAGAATATATTATATATTAGTCAGATTATTATAATTACATTTTTAATTTCATTAAATTAAGCAGGCTTTTGGGGAATATCTGTGCAAATATGCCCTTCAAGGGAGAAATGTACCAAATTTGTCCCTGAATTGGATTATTTGGGACGGTCTATTCTATTTGAAAGTACTACTTTTGCCACCAGATAATTATTAACTTAACAAATAATCCATGTATTATGAAAACAATTCTTAGCGCATTGGGACTTTCGCTTCTGATCTTTACGAGTTGCGGTGGACAAAAAAAGGTTGAAGTCGATTTTATTCAGGACAACATCGACAACGCAGTAGCACAAAACACAATTCAAACAGACATTATCGAGAAATCCGGTAAAATTCTGAATCCAAGAACCATCAATGCAGATGGTAGTATCTCCTATATACCTATTGATGACTGGTGCTCCGGTTTCTTTCCGGGCAGCATGTGGCTGACTTACAATCTGACAGGGGATAAAAAGTGGTTGCCTTTGGCAGAAAAATACACAGAAGCCCTCGATTCTGTGAAATATCTGAAGTGGCATCACGATGTCGGCTTTATGATCGGGTGCAGTTATCTCAACGGTTACCGAATGGCAGACAAGAAAGAATATAAAGATGTCATTGTGGAAGCAGCCAGATCATTGTCTACCCGTTTCCGTCCGGGAGCAGGCGTTATTCAGTCATGGGATGCCGATAAAGGCTGGCAGGGAACACGCGGATGGAAATGTCCGGTGATTATCGATAATATGATGAATCTGGAATTGCTGTTTGAAGCTACGGCTTTTTCCGGTGACTCTACCTTTTACAATATAGCAGTGAAACATGCGGATACAACGATGGCTCACCACTTCCGTCCGGACAACAGCTGCTATCATGTGGTAGACTACGACCCCGAAACAGGAGAAGTACGTAAGAGACAAACAGCACAAGGATATGCGGACGAATCATCATGGGCTCGCGGACAGGCTTGGGCATTATACGGTTATACCGCTTGCTATCGCTATACAAAAGACAAGAAGTATCTCGATCAGGCACAGAAGGTGTATAACTTCATCTTTACCAATAAGAACCTGCCGGAAGACCTCGTTCCTTACTGGGATTACGATGCTCCGAACATTCCGAACGAACCTCGTGACGCTTCTGCAGCCGCATGTACGGCTTCTGCTCTGTACGAACTCGACGGTTATCTGCCGGGCAATCACTATAAGGAAACTGCTGATAAGATTATGGAAAGCCTCGGCTCACCGGCTTATCGTGCGAAAGTGGGTACGAATGGAAACTTTATATTGATGCACTCTGTGGGCAGTATCCCTCACGGCCAGGAAATAGATGTGCCTTTGAACTACGCTGACTATTACTTCCTGGAAGGATTGATGCGCAAAAGAGACCTGGAAAAGAAGTAAGAACTGCCTTGCTTGTACTTTAGCCGGATATGTGCATATATTAGTCTCTTCCGGTACATTAACTGTTATTCTTTATATCATGATAAACAAATCAGTAAACTTATTGATGGGAGGCTTGACCCTCTTTGCAGCGCAAGGCTGTAAAGCCCCCAAACAGGTGGCAGAGCAAGCGAAACATCCAAACATCATCTATGTATTTCCTGATCAGTATCGCAATCAGGCAATGGGCTTCTGGAATCAGGAAGGTTTCAGAGATAAAGTAAACTTCCGGGGAGACCCCGTGCATACTCCTAACATAGATACTTTCGCACGTGAATCTATGGTGCTGACTTCCGCTCAAAGCAACTGTCCGCTGAGCAGCCCCCATCGTGGAATGTTGCTGACCGGTATGTATCCGAATCGCAGTGGTGTACCTTTGAACTGTAACTCTACACGTCCTATCAGCTCTTTGCGTGACGATGCGGTGTGCATAGGCGACGTATTCAGCAAGGCCGGTTATGATTGTGCCTATTTCGGTAAACTTCACGCTGACTTCCCGACTCCGAATGATCCGGAGAATCCGGGACAATATGTAGAAACACAGCGTCCGGTGTGGGACGCTTATACGCCGAAAGAGCAGCGCCACGGTTTCAACTATTGGTATTCGTACGGCACGTTTGACGAACATAAGAACCCGCATTATTGGGATACGGACGGCAAGAGGCATGATCCGAAAGAATGGTCACCGCTCCATGAGTCGGGCAAAGTTGTTTCTTATCTCAGAAATGAAGGAAACGTGCGTGATACGAAGAAGCCATTCTTCATCATGGTGGGAATGAACCCGCCGCATAGCCCATACCGTTCGCTGAACGATTGTGAAGAACAGGACTTCAATCTTTATAAAGATCAACCGCTGGACAGTCTGCTGATTCGCCCAAACGTAGATCTGAATATGAAAAAAGCGGAATCCGTCCGTTACTACTTTGCTTCTGTGACCGGAGTAGACCGTGCTTTCGGACAGATTCTGGAAGCACTGAAACAATTGGGATTGGATAAAAATACAGTAGTCATCTTTGCTTCTGACCATGGCGAAACAATGTGCAGCCAGCGAACGGACGATCCTAAGAACTCTCCCTATTCCGAATCTATGAATATTCCGTTCCTGGTTCGTTTCCCCGGTAAGATTCAGCCCCGGGTAGATGATTTGTTGCTTTCTGCTCCCGACATTATGCCTACCGTACTCGGCTTGTGCGGTCTGGGGGATTCGATTCCTTCCGAGGTGCAGGGACGCAACTTCGCACCTCTTTTCTTCGATGAAAAGGCGGAAATTGTTCGTCCGGCAGGTGCGTTGTATATTCAGAATCTGGATGGAGAGAAAGATAAGGATGGATTGGTGCAATCTTATTTCCCCTCTTCGCGCGGCATTAAGACGGCTCGCTATACATTGGCTCTGTATATCGACCGGGAGACTAAACAGCTAAAGAAAAGTCTGCTGTTTGATGACGTAAACGACCCTTATCAGCTGAATAATCTGCCTTTGGAAGAAAATAAGGAAGTCGTGGAGCAACTTTATCGTGAAATGGGAGCAATGCTGAAAGAAATCGACGATCCGTGGTATACGGAAAAGATTCTTTCGGACCGTATACCTTACTGATACCGTATACTAATACGGTTTGTATGACACCCGGGTCTCATACATACCGACACCCGGATCTCATACATGCTGACACCCGGGTGTCGTGCATCCTGACACCCGGGTGTGGTAAGAACTGCCTTTAAACAATTAATGATCATGAAAGCTGTTTGTTTTATATTTCTGTTCTTGTTTTGTTCTTTGTCCTCTTATGCGCAGGTCATAGGGTTTGAAGAAAAGGTTCCCGAGACGTTCAAAGTTTCGGGGAAAGGTGAAGTGAAACTTTCTTCTCTTTTCTATAAAGAGGGAGAAAGCAGTCTGGAATGGGATTTCCAGCCTGCCTCGGCACTGGACGTTCAGATAGAACCCTTATCGCTGAATGCCAAAAAGGAACAGCAATTTGGTATTACCCTGTGGATATATAACGAGAAACCCCAGCAGGACTCTATCCGTTTTGAGTTTCTAAATAAGGCGGGTGAAGTCTCTTATTGGTTCACGTATCATCTGCAAGCGGCAGGCTGGCGGGCTTGCTGGATATCTTTCGCCTACATGAACGGGGATAAGAAAGATAAAAATATAGTTTCTTATCGTCTGGTCGCTCCCGACCGTAAAGGGCGCATCTTTCTGGATCGCCTGACCTTTCCGGAAAAGAAGATGAACCTGCGCACGACACCGGACCAACAACTGCCAGCTAACAACGGTCTTTCCAATCGTGACCTCTGGCATTGGTGTCTTGTATGGAAGTGGGAACAGCAGTCTTATGATGTCCCCTTGCTTTCTAAACTGACAACTCGGCAAAAGAAGGACTTGAAAACAATCGAACAACGCCTGACTGAATTTCTCGATGTGAAGAAAGCTCCCCAAGGACAGATCAACGCTGCAAGGAAGACTTTTGAAAGAGCTGCCATTGCTCCCTCCGCAGCCGGGACCGGCTTTACCGGAACTCCTGTTGTAGCACCGGACGAGCAAGACAAGAAGAAAGGGGAGATGTCATGGAATGATATCGAAACGATGCTTGCCGGCTTTGCATACGATGCCTTCTACAATCAGAATGAGACATCGAAGAAGAACTATTTTACCGTATTCGACTATGCAATGGATCAGGGATTCGCTTTTGGCAGCGGCATGGGGACGAACCATCATTACGGCTATCAGGTACGTAAAATATATACTACCGCCTGGCTCATGCGGGACGCGATTTATAAACATCCTCACCGGGATGCCTATCTATCCACTTTACGTTTCTGGGCTGCTTTACAGGAGACCCGTCAACCGTGTCCGCCGGAGCGGGATGAATTACTGGATTCATGGCATACGCTCTTGATGGCAAAGTTTATCTCCGCCATGATGTTCCCCGATGCAAGGGAACAGGAACAGGCTTTGAATGGTTTGTCGCGCTGGTTGTCTTCATCGCTGAATTATACTCCGGGCACTCTCGGCGGTATCAAAGTAGATGGAACGACCTTTCATCACGGAGGTTTCTATCCCGGCTATACAACCGGAGTACTGGCTACCATCGGCCAATTTATCGCTCTCACCAACGGGACTGGATTTGAACTGACGGAAGAGGCACGTCAACATATCAAGTCTGCCTTTCTCGCCATGCGCAATTATTGTAACCTTTACGAATGGGGGACAGGCATTAGCGGTCGCCATCCTTTTGGCGGAAAGATGGGAAGCGATGATATAGAAGCATTTGCCAATATTGCATTGTCAGGAGACTTGTCCGGTCAGGGAAATACATTCGATCATGGACTGGCCGCCGATTATTTGCGTCTGATACGTGATCGGAATACAAGGAATGCACATTTCTTCAGAAAAGAAGGTATTCAGCCTGCACAGGCTCCCCACGGTTTTTTTGTTTATAACTATGGATCGGCAGGTATTTTCCGCCGTGCAGACTGGATGGTGACACTGAAAGGATATACCACAGATGTATGGGGTGCTGAAATCTATGCGAAAGATAATCGTTACGGACGTTATCAAAGCTACGGATCGGTACAGATTATGGGAAAAGGAAATCCCGTCTCCCGTGCCGGAAGTGGTTTTGTACAGGAAGGATGGGACTGGAACCGTCTGCCCGGTACGACTACCATTCATCTTCCTTTTGAACTCTTGGACAGTCCCCTGAAAGGTACGACGATGGCACGGTCTACGGAAAACTTTTCCGGAAGCAGTTCTTTGGGCGGCATGAACGGAATGTTTGCAATGAAACTGACGGAACGTGATTATGAGAACTTTACTCCCGACTTTGTAGCCCGTAAATCCGTCTTCTGTTTTGATAACCGGATGATCTGTCTCGGAACAGGCATCACGAACAGCAATGCTGACTATCCTACGGAGACCACTCTCTTCCAGACGAAATTTAACGGCAAAGAGCAGAAGACAGGTAAGGATAACTATTGGCTGCACGACGGCTATGATAATTATTATCATGTAGTTGACGGAACCCTTCGTTCACAGATAGCCGAACAGGAGTCGCGTCATGAGAAAACCCGCGAAAAGACTAAAGGAACATTCTCTTCTGCCTGGATTGAACATGGCAACGCCCCGAAGAATGCTACTTATGAATATATGGTACTGATTCAGCCTTCAGCTTCGGATTTGGATGAACTGAAGAAAACGCCTGCATACGAAGTATGGCAACGTGATCAGACTGCGCATATTGTCTATGACAAGAAAACGGGTATAACCGGATATGCTGTTTTTGAAGATTTCCGGTCTGCTGACGATAAGCTGGTGATTGCTTCCATTCCTGCTGAAACGATGGTCATGTATGCGGCAGAGGGAGAAAAAGCGATTCGTCTCAGCGTCTGTGACCCGAACTTGAATATTGCGGAAAAGACGTATACGACAAAAGAACCGAGCCGCCCTGTTCATAAAATAATAGAGCTGAAAGGCCGCTGGAGTTTGTCGGAGACACCGGCGAATGTAATGCTTGAATATAAAGGTGACCATACGATACTGGATGTAACTTGTCAGCATGGACAACCGGTGGAAATGATTCTTGAAAATAAATGAAGAGAGAATTTAAATAGGTATTGATGTTTGTGTTTCTATGAAAGAAAGAGGGTCGGTTCAGCGAAGAATCGACCCTCAGTTTTATATGCGGTTAATGAGACAGTTTGCTAGGGAGAACTTGAATTACTTGTTTAATCTCCATTCGAAACCATCTTTTGTATCTTTCACTTCAAATCCGAGTGCAGTCAATGTATTACGGATTTCGTCGGAAGTAGCCCAGTCTTTGTTGGCTTTTGCTTTCATGCGTTGTTCAAGAAGCATATCAACGACTTTGCCATAAGCGGCTTCGCGACCGTCGGAAGAACCTTTCTCTTCTTTCAGCCCCATGATGTCGAAGCAGAACAGGTGGAAAGTTTCTTTCAGGTCTTTCAGATCTTCTGCGGAGATCGTTGCATTTCCTGCGTTGATATTATTGATGATGCGGGCACCTTCGAAAAGCTGTGCGATGACAATAGGAGTATTCAAGTCGTCATTCATAGCTTCGTAGCATTTAGCACGCAGCTCTTTCACGTTGATACCTTCCGAAGTTGTTGCGGCCGGAGTGATCTTGTCGAGTCCTTCGATTGCTTCTATCAAACGTTGCAGCCCTTTTTCCGAAGCTTGCAATGCTTCGTTACTGAAGTCTACAGTGCTGCGATAGTGAGCTTGCAGGATGAAGAAACGGATGGTCATCGGAGTGTAGGCTTGTGCCAGCAACTTGTGAGTACCGTTGAAGAATTCATCCAGCGTGATGAAGTTGCCGAGTGATTTACCCATCTTCGTACCGTTGATGGTAATCATGTTGTTGTGCATCCAGTAGTGAACCATGTCATCGCCTTGCGAAGCTACCGACTGTGCGATCTCACATTCATGATGCGGGAAGATCAGGTCCATTCCTCCTCCGTGAATATCGAAGTGCTCGCCCAGATACTTGCGTCCCATGGCGGTACATTCGGCATGCCATCCGGGGAAACCGTCGCTCCATGGCGAAGGCCAGCGCATAATGTGTTCCGGCTGCGCTTTTTTCCAGAGGGCGAAGTCGGCGGGATTACGTTTTTCGCTTTGTCCGTCGAGGTCGCGGGTGGTATTCAGTACGTCGTCGAGGTTGCGGCCGGAGAGTTTGCCGTAATGATAGTCCTTATTATATTTAGCTACGTCAAAGTAGACGGAACCTTCGCTTTCGTAAGCGTATCCGGCGTCCAGAATCTTCTGTACGAGCTGGATTTGTTCGATAATGTGACCCGAAGCGTGCGGCTCGATGCTGGGAGAAAGTACATTCAGTGCTTCCATTGCCTTATGATAGCGGTTCAGGTAATACTGAACGACTTCCATAGGCTCCAATTCTTCGAGACGGGCTTTCTTGGCAATCTTATCTTCTCCTTCGTCGGCATCGTGTTCTAGATGACCGACATCGGTAATATTGCGTACATAGCGTACTTTATATCCTAAATGAGTCAGATAACGGAAGAGTACGTCAAATGTGATGGCGGGACGGGCATGTCCCAAGTGAGCATCACCGTATACTGTCGGTCCGCATACATACATGCCTACATGCGGTGCGTGAAGCGGTACGAACAATTCTTTCTTTCTATCTAACGTGTTGTAAATGGTAAGTTGATGTTCCATAACATTTTATATTTGTTCTATTGGAAGTGCAAAGTTAGAATAAATAATTGATTTCAACTTAACTTGCAAGGGATTTTGTCTGATCTGCTGAAGGAAGAATGCCTTATGGGACGTTGAAGATTCTCTCTATCGCTTCCGCAACCCCATCTTCGTCATTAGTCAGTGTAATGTAGTCGGCAGCCTTCTTCACAGGCTCCTGCGCGTTGCCCATCGCTATGCCCATACCAGCGAATTTGATCATCGACAGGTCATTGTAGCCATCGCCTATAGCTATCACTTCCTCGCGTGTCATTCCTATATTTTCCAACAGTACGCTGAGGGATAAAGCCTTGTCGATACCTTGCGGAACCAACTCCAGGAAATAAGGTTCCGAACGGAAGACATTGATCTTTCCTTGCAGGCGGATGCAAAGCTCGGATTCTACAGGAATCAGCTTGCCGGCATCCCCGACGATGAGGCACTTGGCTACCGGCAGGGTGATGTCAGTCAGGAAGTCGTTTGTTTCCCGTATCGCCATTTTATTGAGGAAGGCTTCTTTTTGTACGTACGGATCTTGTGAGTTTTCGGTCACTATTTCTGCTCCGTCGTAAGTCAGTATGCTTAGATGATTGGTGCGGGCACATTCGTAGAGTACCGGAACGACTTCATTGGGCAGTACATTCTCGTACATCATTTCTTTGGTTTCCCAGTTGATGATCTCTCCACCGTTATAGGACAGGATAAATCCGCCGAACTCATTCATGCGTAACTCGTTGGCGAGCGGTACGATGCCGTAAGTCGGTCGCCCTGATGCAAGTACCAGACGGATACCTTGTTCTTGTATGCGTATCAGCGTTTCCCGGTTGCGGGAAGAGATTTCCTTTTTAGAATTGGTGAGTGTGCCGTCGAGGTCGAGCACTATGAGTTTGTATTTCATGTCGCATTGTTTTGGGTTGCAAAGATAGGAGAAAATGGATGACTACAAAGTGCGTGGTAATTAAAATATGCTTAGATTATGCACTTTTATGGTGCAATAGTGAGATGTTTGATTGTTATTGCAGCAAATCCGCCCACTGCTCATTGCTCAGTGCAGGCAGTGCCTCACTATCCGTAATAAATGTTTCTGCCAGCCTCCTCTTGTCCTCCTGTAGTTGGAGAATCTTTTCTTCGATACTGTTCTGAGTAATAAAACGATAGGCGATAACCTGTTTATCCTGACCGATACGATGTGCACGGGCGATGGCTTGTGACTCGGCAGCAGGATTCCACCAGGGATCAATGATAAATACATAATCGGCTTGTGTAAGGTTAAGACCGACTCCTCCTGCTTTCAAAGAAATAAGGAATGCCTGCACATCCTTTTGCTCGGTGAAATGGGCGATTTCGGAAGGTCGGTTGTTGGTGGAACCGGTCAGCAGAGCATACTTCCAGCCCCGTTGGCGGAATACCTCGGCAAGTATCTCCAGATGCCGGACAAAGGAAGAAAAAATAAGTACCTTATGTCCTTCACTTCTTAGTGTGTCAAAGGTATCGATGATTTGTTCCGTTTTTCCCGATATCCCGTCGAAGTCGGGAAAGATAAGCTGCGGATGGCAAGCCAGTTGACGGAGACGCAGGATACCGTTCAGGATGCTGAACATATGGTATCTGTCTCTGTTTTCGGGTTGCTGGAGTAATATGTTGCGGAGGCTGTTTTTCTCCTGTTCGTAGCTCTCACTCTGCTTTTCGGACATGGCGCAATAGATCGTTTCTTCGGTAAGCGGGGGAAGTTCCGGCGCTACCTCGCTTTTGCTTCTGCGAAGGATAAACGGAGCGATGATCTGTTGCAGCCTTTTCTCCATACGGACGTTTCCTTGCCGGATCGGAATGATAAACTGCTTATGAAAAGCGTTTTCTTCTCCTAGCAGGTCCGGTTGCAGAAAACGGAACTGTGCCCACAAATCTTTGAGAGAGTTCTCGATAGGCGTGCCGGTAAGTGCAATCCGATGCTTGCCCTGCAACTGGATGACCGAACGGAAAGTAAGGGAATCATTGTTCTTGATATTCTGACTTTCATCAAGTACGATGTATTCGAATGTGTAGGAGCGGAGAATATCAATGTTATTTCTCATCATCCCATAAGTCGTGAATATCAGATGGAAATGATTGAAGAACTTCTCCGGATGTCCTTTGGGAAATGCGGTGTTGCTGTTATATTCCGCTATCGCAAGAGTCGTGAAGCGTTTAGCCTCTCTTCGCCAGTTGTGGAGCAGGGAAGTGGGGACAACGATCAGAGTGGCAGGTTTACAGGAGTTCTTTCCGTGTTCCTGTCTGTGACCATCTTCTTTCGGTCTGTTTTTCTTTCTGATTTCCCGTGCATCCGGCAGTAGTTCATCTTCGGAGGAGAACGAAAATAAAGAGAACTGTCCTTCGGCATCTGCTATCTGCTCTTTGGCGGGAGGATTACCGGCAGTACATTCTTTGTCCGGCTGATTGTCGGAAGCTGTGCTTTCTGTAAATACGGGCTTTGTAGGAGCAGTGACCGCATCGGGAGAAAGCGGTTTGTATATATATTGCAGCAGCGTCAGCGTCTGAAGTGTCTTTCCAAGTCCCATATCATCTGCCAGGCAGCCGCCGAATCCTTGCTTGTTCAGCTGCACCATCCATGAGAATCCCTTCTGCTGATAGGGTCGTAGTTCCGCTTTCAGTCCTTGGGGAACAGGAACATTACGTATCTCTCTCTTGAAAGGCAGGTCTTTAGGTCCGTTCTCTTCTAAAGCCGATTGTACGGCACCGACAAAGGTCGGTTTCAGACGAATCCCCGTCTCCGTCTGGGTGCCCAGTTCCAACAGGTTTCCATATTTGCTGAACCATTCTTCCGGTAAAAGAATCATGCGTCCGTCCGGTAACAGAAATTCTCTTTTCTCTTCAAGGATGTGCTTGCGGAAGCGTGAGAAAGGGATACGCAGATTGCCGATGACTACCGTGATATGTAGCTCAAACCAGTCGGGCTCATCATCACAACTCTGTTCGATGCGGATTTCGTCCAGACAGTAAGGAGTATTCCCCATGTTTCCTGTCAGCAGAAAAGACTGTTGGAGCATCTTCCGATATGTACTGATCCATTCGGTAATTGTCTTTTCGGGTGCATCGGGCGACAGCTTGAAATGAACGTCGCTGACTCGTTGCAAGCCGGAATCTGTTAACATCCGGAGCTTCTCTTCTTCGGCATCGCTATCCCGACGGAAAAAGAATATCTCGCCGAAATCGTTCCGGTAAATGATCTTCTTCATTTCGGTCACGGTGTCGGGAGTAAATGACTGGTCACCATAACGGAAGCTAAGCCGCAACATCTGTTCGTCGTAAATGGTATCTTCAAGAGACAGGACAGCTTCGCAGGCATACGTCTCTTCAATGATATTCAGTCCCTGAGTCGTGATTTCATGATAGCGTGCTATTGGAATGACGATGTTATCGATGTATTTCTCGATTTGGGAAGCAGGGACGCTGATTTTCTTTTTCTTGGTAAAGGGCAGAATGCGTACGCTCTCAATATGCGGAAAGAAGTACAGCTCCATTCCCAGTAAGAGGGCAGACGGTGAGGAGGTCAGCACGATAACAGGCTTCTGTTCACTTAATGAGAGCGGCTGCCCGTCATAATAGCATTGCAGCTGGTAGCGGAAATTGGTCTCATCGGCAAGAAACGTAAAACGGATTTCCACGTCATGAGGATGCACATGATAGGCGTGATGCGCATATAGCAGTTTGCTTCCGACCTGTTTCTGATACAGAGGAAGATTATGATGGCGTATCAATGTCAGCATCTCCTGCATTTTTTTCTCGATGAATGGGCGGATATTGTTCTTTACCCGTTCCGGATCTTCGGATAATTTGCGCAGAAAACGGGATACTGTTTTCTCACGCGAATAGATTCCCATCAGATATTTCTCTGTGTAATGTGAGGCGATGTCGATAGCTTGTTGCTCGGCTTCGTTCATTCGGCTGATTGCTTCGGGGGAAGCGTGAAAAGCCTGTTCAATGAGTTGGTATGTACCGTCGTCAGATTTCTCTGCCATATAAGGAATCAGCAGTGTGCCGAACGTCAGATGTTCGGTTAAAACGATGATAACTTGTCCGGTATTTGCTTTCTCTTCCATTCTCTTTAGGCTTTAACAAACAAAGATACGGGAAAATCCTTAATTTTGCAGCATGATGGAAGAAAACAAACGAGTATTGTTAGGAATGAGCGGCGGTACGGACAGTTCCGTAGCTGCCATGCGATTGCTGGAAGCCGGATATGAGGTGACCGGAGTTACTTTCCGTTTCTATGAGTTGAACGACTCGACCGAATATCTGGAAGATGCCCGCCATCTGGCAGAGCGTTTGGGAATCCGTCATATCACGTATGATGCCCGCGAGATATTCCGCGAACAGATCATCGAGTATTTTGTGCAGGAATATATGGTGGGGCATACTCCTGTGCCCTGCACATTGTGCAATAACTATCTGAAATGGCCCCTTCTTTCCAAAATTGCCGATGAAATGGGGATTTTTTATATTGCTACAGGGCATTATGTCCGGAAAGTAAAGGTGGATGATACCTGTTATATAACTTACGCTGCCGATTCGGACAAGGATCAGACCTTTTTCTTATGGGGACTCAAACAGGATATTCTTCGGAGAATGTTGCTTCCGATGGGAGATATTACCAAAGTGGAAGCACGTGCCTTTGCTGCTGAACGGGGATTTCGGAAAGTGGCGGTGAAAAGGGACAGTCTGGGCGTTTGCTTTTGCCCGATGGATTATCGAAGCTTTCTGAAAAAGTGGTTGGTCAGCAATTGTCAGCCACAGGTCAGCAATTGTCAGCCGCAGGTCAGCGTAGGTCAGCCCCAGGTCAGTGCAGGTCAGACTTGGTCAGCGGAGGTCAGACGTGGACGATTTGTCGATGAAAAGGGAGATTTTATAGCCTGGCACGAGGGTTATCCTTTTTATACCGTCGGACAACGGCGTGGCTTGGGCATTCATTTGAATCGTGCCGTCTTTGTGAAGGAAATTCGCCCGGAAAAGAATGAAGTAGTACTCGCTTCCCTACAGGCTTTGGAGAAAACGGAGATGTTACTTAAAGATTGGAATATTGTTAATCGGGAACGTTTGTTAGGGCATGCGGATATCATTGTGAAGATTCGCTATCGGAAACAGGAAAATCATTGTACTGTGACAGTTACACCGGATAATTTCCTGCATGTACAACTTCACGAACCGTTGACGGCAATCGCATCCGGGCAGGCTGCTGCCTTCTATAAAGATGGTTTGTTGCTAGGCGGTGGAATCATTGTAGAATAATCATTGCTTCAGTCTCCTATAAAGTTTGAAAAAGTAAAAATCATCTGCCATCTGCAACAGAATCGACTCATCTTATTCTTTATTTTTTGCTTATAGCGTTGTAGATACCAGTTGCAAGCTGGGAATACAAAAAAGTCCCACAGTGCATATTATGTACACTGTAGGATACTTTCTGTCATATAATGATTTAATTTGTTCGGATAACTTTATTCGTTGTTCAGCACCAGCATTGACTCTATATATTCGCGTGTATTGCTTAATCTGGGCACTTTGTGCTGTCCACCTAATTTTCCCTTCCTTGCCAGCCAGTCATGGAACAATCCCGGACGCGCAACGATGACTTCCAGTGGTTGCAGAGCAATATCTTTCCAACGCTTCGCCTCATAGTCTGAATTTACTTCTTTCAATGTAGCATCAAGTATTGCGGCAAATTTCTCTACGGAATCCGGCATCTTGGCAAATTCTATCAGCCATTGATGACGGCATTTGGCGTGTTCGTCCATAAATACCGGTGCTGCAGAGTATTCGCTCACCTGTGCACCTGTCTCGGCACAAGCCTTAGCTAAGCCTTTTTCGGCATTATCTACAATCAGTTCTTCTCCAAAAGCATTGATGAAATGCTTCGTACGTCCTGTGATGACGAACTTATATGGGTTCTTGCTGGTAAACTTCACCGTATCACCGATCATGTATCGCCACAATCCGCAGGACGTAGAAATCACCATTGCGTAATTCTTGTTAAGTTCCACCTCTTCGAGGCAGTAAGCGCGTGGATTTTCCTTATCAACTTCTTCCAATGGAATGAACTCGTAGAAAATACCGTAGTCGATCATCAGCAACATGGCAGGGTCTGAAAGATCGTTCTGCGTACCAAAGTACCCTTCGGAAGCGTTGTAGGTCTCTACATAATGCATCTTCTTTGAGTGAATCACCTGCTTGTACTGCTCACGATAAGGGGTGAAAGCCACCCCGCCGTGGAAGAATACTTCCAGATTCGGCCAAACTTCCTCCAGTGTTTGCTTGCCGGTCTTTTCGAGAATACGCTTGATAAGTACCAGCATCCATGAGGGTACACCGGACAAACTGGTCACATTGACCGGAATAGTACTGTTGGCTATTGCTTCTATTTTGGTTTCCCATTCGCTCATCAAAGCGATTTTCTTGCTCGGCACACGAATGAAATTGATTAACGGATTGACGTTCTGAATCAGAATCGCCGACAAGTCTCCCACCAAACTATGGTTGGAGTTGAGGTTCGGACTATGGCTGCCTCCCAGAATCAACCCTTTTCCCGAGAAAAAGTGACTGTCCGGATTGATGCGGAAGTAGAGTGCCGCAGCATCTTTACCGCCTCTATAGTGAATGTCTTCCAGAGCTTCTTTGCTGACAGGCAGGAATTTGCTTTTATCATTGGTCGTTCCGGATGATTTGGCAAACCAGCGTATTTCCGATGGCCAAAGCAGATTCTGTTCCCCCGCCCGCAAGCGTTCTACATAAGGCTTTATTTCCTCATAAGTCTGTATTGGAAGGCGGTTTCTGAAATCCTCATAGCTACGGATGGAGGCGTAGTCGTACTTTTTTCCCCACTCTGTCTGTGCAGCTTGGTTCACTAAGCGACTCAGCACACGGTGCTGTATCTCACTAGCCTGACTAGCATAAAGGTCTATTTGTTTTAAACGGGAATCGAAAGTCTTACTAATAATCTTTGTAATATTCATTTCTGCTTTAACATAATAATGTTTAGTCGTGCAAAAGTAACCTTATTTATCTTTTTTTTCTATCTTTACGACGGAAATAATCGTTAAAATTTGGCGACTTTTCTTGAATCCCGAGTTTCTGACTAAAAAAAACGACAATGAGAATTGGAATCCTGACTTCCGGAGGAGACTGCCCCGGTATAAATGCCACTATTCGTGGCGTGTGCAAAACTGCCATCAATCACTATGGGATGGAAGTAATAGGAATTCATAGTGGTTTTCAAGGTTTGCTGACAAAAGACATCGAATCCTTTACTGATAAATCCTTATCCGGATTGTTGAACCAAGGGGGTACGATGTTGGGTACTTCGCGCGAGAAACCTTTTAAAAAAGGAGGCGTCGTCTCGGATGTCGACAAGCCGGCACTGATTCTTCAGAATATTCAGGAAATGGGACTGGATTGTGTCGTCTGCATCGGAGGAAACGGAACGCAGAAAACTGCCGCTAAATTTGCCGCAATGGGCGTCAACATCGTATCAGTTCCCAAAACTATTGATAATGATATTTGGGGAACGGATATTTCCTTTGGATTTGACTCTGCCGTGAGCATCGCTACGGACGCCATCGACCGCTTGCATTCTACCGCCAGTTCGCACAAAAGAGTGATGGTTATTGAAGTGATGGGGCATAAAGCCGGCTGGATTGCCCTGTATTCGGGCATGGCAGGTGGCGGCGACGTCATTCTTGTCCCCGAAATCCCTTACAACATCAAGAATATAGGAAATACAATCCTCGAAAGACTGAAAAAAGGCAAACCCTATTCCATTGTAGTGGTGGCAGAAGGCATCTTGACGGATGGCCGGAAACGTGCTGCGGAATACATCGCACAGGAAATAGAATATGAAACGGGTATCGAAACACGTGAAACTGTATTGGGATATATTCAGCGTGGCGGTTCGCCTACTCCTTTTGACCGTAATCTGTCTACCCGTATGGGAGGACACGCGACAGAATTGATTGCTAACGGGCAATTCGGGCGTATGATTGCTTTAAAAGGAGATGACATTTCATCCATCCCTCTTGAAGAAGTGGCCGGTAAATTGAAGTTGGTAACTGAAGATCACGATTTAGTAATTCAAGGCCGCCGTATGGGGATTTGTTTCGGTTAACTTATAATTTACTCTTTTATCGTTAGGATAGTAGTTGGAGTTATCATGCCTTTTCAGTTTCTGTTGCTTCGACCTCATTAACAGTCGTTTCGACTTCATTTGCAGCCGTTTCCACTTCCGGTGTTTTGGTCTCCAAGGTATCCGGTTCCATGGCTTCCGACTCAGTCAATTCGGGCTCGACCAATTCTGTGTCCATTTCTGACGGCATCGAATGCTGCAACTTCGCTTCATTGACTGTATCCATAAATGTCTGGTCTTTCACCTTCTTGATAGCCATTTGCGCGGCATTCTGCTGAGACTCTTTCTTGGAATAGCCCGTACCGGTTCCGGCAGGAAGCCCTTCGATACGAACCTCTGTCTGGAAAACGGGATTACTGTCATGGTCGAGGAACTGCTCGATCAACTCAAAGGAAACCTCCATCTTGTTCTTCTGGCTCCATTCGATAAGCTTGGACTTGAAGTTAACTTCTTTGCGGGATATTTTGTCCAGATCAATATAACGGTTGATGATCCGCTGCTCCATAAACTGCTTGCAACGCCCATACCCCTGATCAAGATAAATGGCTCCGATAAATGCTTCGAAAGCATTCCCGTACATATAACTGTTGTGGGAAGAGGAGCGGGTAGAATATTTGATAAGTTTGTCCAAACCGATCTCCACGGCTAACTTGTTCAAAGTCTCCCGTTGTACGATCTTGGAACGTGTGTTTGTCAGGAAACCTTCCCGTTTCCCTTCGAAACGTTTATAGACAATATCTCCTACGATGGCGTCGAGGATGGCGTCACCCAAAAACTCCAGTCGTTCGTTGTTCAGCGGACGTCCCTTCTCGGAGCGGACGGCAGATGACTTGTGCAGGAGCGCTTGTTCGTAGATCTGGATATTGTGCGGATAAAATCCGAGTATCCGGTAAAAACAAAGATAAGACTCTCTGTCTTTGCGGAACAGGAGTCTTATCTTATCTATTTGGTTACGTAACACGATTTTACTCAGCGTATTTCTTGAAGATAACGCACGCATTGTGA
>ERZ859817.435-NODE-435-length-28208-cov-2.167265_pt1 | contig 28208 bp, 28 predicted proteins | sample MGYA00509986_ERZ859817 | MGnify/ENA primary metagenome ERZ859817 (study PRJEB30046, sample SAMN00715155) | human gut metagenome | study: EMG produced TPA metagenomics assembly of the A metagenome-wide association study of gut microbiota in type 2...
TATCTCAGCACCTCGATAACACCGATTTGGTGATTGATGACATGGCGGAAGCTATGAATATGGGACGTTCTAACTTTTATCGCAAGCTGAAAGGAGTATTGGATATGAGTCCGAATGAGTATCTTCGTTTGATACGTTTAAAGAAAGCTGCCCAACTTCTGAAAGATGGAAGATATGGGATTGTAGAAATTTCTTATATGGTAGGATTCAATTCACCTTCTTATTTCTCAAACTGTTTTAAGAAACAATTTGGAGTGTTACCGAAAGATTTCATGCAATGAACAAATTCTTATAAAATTGCTCTAAAACTGATTCTGACTATCTCTGCACTGGTTTTTGGATAGAATTTAATAATATCAGGTTAATTTCTTATATCCTTTTCAGGTAGGTTCCGATAACTTTGCGAATGTCTCGAAGGTAGGAACTTATTTTTTGACCTGTCTATTTGGTTGGGAAAAAACTTTCTTCTAGATCAATTAATATAGAAGTAACGGATAAATACCAGATTAGAAACTGGCTTTATAAGCTATTAATTATTATTAATCAATATCTAATTTTTTGCGCGAATATGATTTTGTATATATTGTTTGGTAGATAGGGAGAAGAGTTGATACATAAATAAGGAATTGGCAAGTATAGTTTTTTTTATAAGACTCTTCTTCCGCTTTTCTTCGCTGAAGTATATAATCCTTAAATAATACGATTTATGGACTAATTCCTTTTATAAGGATCATGATATAAATGTTTAACCAAAATAATAAAGAAAATGAAAAACAGTTTTTTGTGTGTCGGCTCTTTTCTATTGGCAGCTAGTTTTTTTACTAGTTGTACAGAAGACAAGGATTGGTCCGGTGGATTGAAGAATTCTGATCTGGTATTCCAGACTTATTTGCCAACAGAAGGTGCCAAAGGAACGGAACTTTCTATTCGAGGCAATAATTTTGGAGAGGATATCAGCCAAGTCCAAGTATGGGTGAATGAAAAAGAAGCAGAGGTGATTTCGGTTACTTCTACCCGTATTATGGCTAGAGTGGCTGAAGCTAGTGGTAGTGGCGTAGTGAAAGTCAGAGTTGGGGAAGTAGTATACAGTTATCCTGATTTATTTTCCTATGGCTATATTCGCAATGTGTACACTGTAGCCGGTAATGGTCAAGGTACCACAGTTGATGGTGCATATCTTCAGGCTTCTGTCCAATGGCCTATTGTGATGGTTTATGATAAATGGGATGATGCCATATTGTTCTTGCAAGATGAAGGAGAACACCGCATCCGTCGTATGAAAGATGGTAAAATTGAGACTTTATGTTCCACAAAAAGCTTAGTGAACAATGCACGCAGTATATGCTTCTCTCTTGATGGAGATACATTGTTTATAGGCAATGATAATGCGAATAACTATGTGGCAAATCCTGTTGCAGTCGGAATGGTAACCCGTAAAGGTGGTTTCAAAGATCTTAAGTCATATATTCCTTCAGAGAAATTAGCTCAGCCCCATATTAATGGTATCGCTGTTAATCCTGTAGACGGTTCACTTTTTACTTATCATTGGGGACGCCATGTGTTTCGCTATAATAAAGCTACTGAGACTTGTGAATATGTGATTACGCGAGATCAATTTAATGAATTAGTGGTCGGTTTGTTTCCGGATGCTGACGGAAATATGCAAAATATAGGTGGTGACGGAGGATATGGAGGGCTTGCTTTCTCTCCGGATGGAAAGACTCTTTATTGGAATGGACGTGATCCATATCAGGGTATATTAAAGCTGATTATGATCTTGTCACTAAAAAATGTACTAATCTAACCCGCTTTGCAGGTAATGGAGTTTGGGGGATTATTGATGGTCAAGGTGTTTCTTCACGTATGGACCAGCCTAATCAAATAGCAGTGGATGCGGAAGGCAATTTGTTAGTAACAACAGTTTATGGGCGCACTGTTCGCAAGATTACTCCTGAAGGATATGTGAGCACATATGCTGGAATAGGCTACCAGACTGGATATGTCGATGGGCTTGCTGCAGAAGCTAAATTCAACAAACCTTATGGTATTGCTATTGATGCCCAAGGTAATGTATATGTAGGTGATTGTGAGAATTGGCGTATTCGGGTAATCAAAGAAGAATGATTGTTAGAACTAATAACTGGTATAGAAAATTAAAGAGTATATTTTATGTTCAAGAAAGAAATATTAGTCTATTGTTATTCTCCTTTGGGCTTTTGTTTACTTGCTGCGGAGAGAGTGCAACAGATGACGAGGAAAAAGATAATAATGGTCAGGGAAGTGTTAGTGTGGAGACTAATTACCTGCCTATTGCAGACCCCTACGTGATGTTCTATAATAATAAATATTATGCTTATGGTACAGGAGGAACAACTGCCGGAGAGGGGTTTGCCTGCTTTTCTTCTGACGATTTGAAAAACTGGAAACGTGAGGGGCAGGCTCTATCTGCAACCGATTCTTATGGTACATGGGGTTTTTGGGCACCGGAGGTCTATTACGTTGAGTCTAAGAAGAAGTTTTATCTGTTCTATTCAGCAGAAGAACATATTTGCGTAGCGACTTCTACTACTCCTGAAGGTCCATTCCGACAAGATAAGGGATCAGTTAAGTCAATCCCTACAAGAGAAGTTATTGACGTTCCTGTAAACGAGATGCTTATCGTCGAGTTATATTCTAAGTAATCCGTACCGGAAATATAGAATAAAACTTATAAAACCCATAAAAAGGAGGGACTATACATGGTTGATGCAGATTTTAATTTCAAGATGCCAAAGATTGAGATGACAGAAAAATCAGAAGATGGCAAGTATGGAAAATTTGTTGTTGAGCCACTCGAAAGAGGATATGGTTTAACATTAGGTAATTCTTTAAGAAGAATTATGCTCTCTTCATTAGTTGGTACAGCTGTAAGCAGTATCAAGATTGAAGGTGTACTTCATGAATTCAGCTCAATTCCAGGTGTTAAGGAAGATGTTACTGAGATCGTCATGAACATCAAGCAGTTATCAATCAAGAACAACGGAAATTCTGTTGAGCCTAAAGAAGCACATATTGACTTCGTAGGCGAAGGTGTAGTTAGAGCATCAGATATTCAGGTTGATCCTGATATTGAAATAATCAATCCGGATCTTGTTATTGCACATCTTAATGGTGCAGACAGCAAGCTCACAATGGAACTTACAATCACTAATGGTCGTGGTTATGTAAGCTCTGAGAAGAATAAGAGAGATGATCAGCCAGCAGGCGTTATCGCTATTGATTCAATCTACACACCAGTAGAGAGAGTTAATATGGCAGTTCAGAATACTCGTGTAGGTCAGGATACAGATTTTGATAAGCTTACACTTGATATTTTCACTAATGGAACAATAGAACCAGATGAGGCTTTAAGTCTCGCAGCTAAGGTTTTAAGTGAACATTTAAAGGGATTCATCAATCTTTCAGAGAACGCTCAGAAAGTGGAAATCATGGTTGAGCAGGAAGAGGATGAGACTACTAAGGTCCTTTCAATGAGCATTGAAGATCTTGAATTATCTGTTCGTTCATCTAATTGTCTTAGAAGAGCTGGTATCAACACAGTTGAAGAGCTTTGCAATAAGACATCAGATGATATGATGAAGGTAAGAAACTTAGGTAAGAAGTCTTTAGATGAAGTTCTCCTTAAGCTTAAGGAAATGGGCTTACATCTTAGACCTAACGAAGATTAATTTGTAGATACGGCGGCTATACAGTAAGTCCATAAGCGCATGTGTAGCTGTTACAAATGGAGGTAAATCATGGCAAAATATAGAAAGCTCGGCAGAACATCTAGCCAGAGAAAGGCTTTATTAAGAAGTCAGGTAACAGCATTAATCGAGAATGGCAAGATTGTTACTACAGAGGCAAGAGCCAAGGAAGTAAAGAAGATGGCTGAAAAGCTCATCACACTTGCAGTTAAAGAGAAAGACAACTTCGAGACAGTTAAGGTTTCAGCAAAGGTTCCTAAGAAGGATGCTGAAGGCAAGAGAGTTAAGGAAGTTGTTGATGGCAAGAAGGTTACTGTATATGAGACAGTAGAGAAGGAAATCAAGAAGGATCTTCCTTCAAGACTTCATGCTAGAAAGCAGATGGATAAGGTTCTTTACACAGTTACAGAAGTTCCTACAGCAGCTGCTGGAAAGAAGAAGAATACTAAGACTGTTGATCTTACAAACAAGTTATTTGATGAGATCGCACCTAAGTATGCTGGTCGTCAGGGCGGTTATACAAGAATCGTTAAGATCGGTTTAAGAAAAGGTGATGCAGCAATGGAAGTTCTTCTTGAATTAGTTTAATTTCAATTGCAATTTAAGCGGGTAAGGAAACTTATCCGCTTTTTTTGGAATCTGCGGTAAGACTTAAAAGGGCAGGAGGTCATATGGGAATAGTTAAAGCAAAAAACCTCACATTTGAATATATAAGACGAGATGAAGATGGTAATGTTGAGGGAATAACTAAAGCTGTTGATAATGTGAGTATTGACATTAAGCAGGGCGATTTTGTTGCCGTGTTAGGTCATAACGGCTCCGGTAAATCAACATTTGCAAAACATCTGAATGCGCTCGTTATGCCGACAGAGGGAACTGTGTGGGTTGATGGTATGGACACAAGGGAGGAGAAGAATACTTTGAAGGTAAGACAGACTGCCGGAATGGTATTCCAGAACCCTGATAACCAGATAGTTGGAACTCTTGTTGATGAAGAGGTTGGATTCGGACCAGAGAATATTGGTGTTCCAACGGAAGAAATATGGGAACGAGTTGAAAAAAGCCTGAAAGCAGTAGGAATGTATGCTTTCAGAAACCAGTCGCCAAACAAGCTATCTGGAGGACAGAAGCAGAGGGTAGCGATTGCTGGAATTGTAGCAATGAAGCCAAAATGTATTGTCTTAGATGAACCAACGGCAATGCTTGATCCGTTGGGACGAAAGGATGTACTTAATGTGCTTCATGAATTGAACAGGCAGGAAAATGTAACGGTTATACTTATCACTCATTACATGGAAGAAGTAATTGATATAGACAAGCTTTATGTAATGGATGATGGAAAGCTGGTAATGTCAGGAACACCAAGAGAAATATTCTCACAGGTAGAGAAATTAAAGAAATTGAGACTTGATGTGCCGCATGTTACAGAATTAGCCTATGAACTTCAGAAGGAAGGAGTTCCATTAAAGAATGGAATATTGACTTCAGAAGAATTTACAGAGGAACTCATTAGAGTTAGAAATGAGGGTTTCAATGTCAATAATAGTAGATAATATCAGCTATATTTATGAAAAAGGCACTGGCTTTGAGAGGCAGGCTTTGAAAAATGTGAGCTGTGCAATAGAAGATGGTGAATTTATCGGACTTATTGGTCATACAGGTTCGGGTAAATCCACATTTATACAGCATCTTAATGGACTTGTTAAACCGACTGAAGGCCATATATATTACAATGGCAGAGATATATATGAGCAGGGCTTTAATATGAAAGAATTAAGAAGCAGGGTAGGACTGGTTTTTCAGTATCCTGAACACCAGCTTTTTGAGACTGAGATATTCAAAGATGTATGTTTTGGTCCTAAGAACCTTGGCCTTTCACAGAAGGAGGTTGAAATCAGAGCATTTGAGTCGTTAAGACTGGTTGGAATAGATGATAATATGTTTTATCAGTCGCCATATGATTTGTCAGGTGGACAGAAGAGAAGGGTTGCCATTGCAGGTGTACTTGCGATGAAACCAGATGTTCTTATTCTGGATGAACCAACGGCTGGCCTTGACCCTAAGGGAAGAGATGATATTCTTAATTGTCTTAAGTATTTAAGGGAAGAGACAGGAATGACTATTATTCTTGTGTCACACAGCATGGATGATGTTGCTAACTATGTGAGCAGAATTATGGTAATGAATGATGGTGTGCTGACATATGATGACACTCCAAGAAATGTATTCAGGCATTATAAGGAGCTGGAGGCAATAGGACTAGCAGCACCACAGGTAACTTATTTGATGAATGATTTAAAACAGGCAGGCTTTGATGTTAATACAGATGCTATCACAATAAATGAAGCGAAGGAAAGCATTCTGGCTGCCTTAAGATAAAGGAAGTAATATGATTCGAGATATAACAATAGGACAGTATTATCAGGCAGATTCGGTAATACACAGACTGGACCCGAGAGTTAAGCTTATGGGTACCTTAATATTCGTAATATCCCTGTTTCTGGGAAGTAATATATGGCTGTATCTGGTTGTAGCAGCATTTTTGGCGATTGTAATTGCACTGTCAAAGATACCTCTTAAATTCATTCTTAAAGGTCTTAAGGCAATTGTAATATTAATTGTAATCAGTGCGGCATTTAATCTGTTTCTGACGCCAGGAACGCCTCTTATTAAGATATGGAAGCTGACGATAACGCATGAAGGCCTTAATACGGCTGTATTCATGGTTATAAGGCTTATTTTTCTTATTATGGGTTCATCCCTTATGACACTTACAACAACGCCTAATAACCTTACAGACGGGCTTGAAAAGGGACTTGGATTTCTTAAGTACATTAAAGTTCCGGTTCATGAAATTGCAATGATGATGTCTATTGCATTGAGGTTTATCCCGATTCTTATTGAGGAAACAGATAAGATAATGAAGGCACAGATGGCGCGAGGTGCAGACTTTGAGTCAGGTAATATTATTAAGAAGGCAAAAGCCATGATACCTATTCTTGTGCCTTTATTCATATCAGCGTTCAGAAGGGCTAATGAACTTGCAATGGCTATGGAGGCGAGATGTTATCACGGTTCTGAAGGAAGAACCAAGATGAAGCCGCTGAAATACTCCAGAAGAGATATTAATGCATATCTTATTATCGCATTGTATCTTGCGTGCATTATTGTGGTTAAGGTTACGCTTAAGTTAATATAATCAGTGTGTACACAGATATGACATTTATAATAGTTTGATTCTGGCTTTTAAGGAGGAACGCCATGCGAAGAATAAAGCTTATCGTAGCTTATGATGGAACAGAATATTCCGGCTGGCAGATTCAGCCGGAAGCACCAACTATAGAAATGTATCTTGACAAGGCAATTCGCGAGCTTACAGGTGAAAATGTGCATGTGACCGGAGCAAGCCGTACAGACGCAGGTGTGCATGCATATGGAAATGTAGCTGTATTTGATACGGAATCGACAATACCTGGAGACAGATTCACATTTGCACTAAACAGATTCCTGCCGGATTCAATTGTTATTCAGGATTCATGGGAAGTGTCTTCTGATTTTCACCCAAGGCACTGTAACACAAGAAAGACTTACGAATACCGCATACTTAATACTGCTGTTCCGTTGCCTCAGAAGCGCAATTTCACATGGCATGTTGCAGGTAGTATTGATATTGAAAAGATGAAAGAAGCTGCCGTATATATTGTTGGTGAACATGATTTCAAAAGCTTCTGTTGTGTGAGAACTCAGGCAGAATCGACTGTCAGGACTATATATTCACTTGAGGTTCTGCAGGAAGGCAGTGAGATAATAATCCGTATTAAAGGAAATGGATTCTTATACAACATGGTAAGAATTATTACAGGCACGCTTATTCAGGTAGGAAAAGGAAGATTCAAGCCTGAATATGTGAAGCAGATGTTAGAGGCAAAGGACAGGACTGTTGCAGGGCAGACTGCTCCTCCACAGGGACTTACACTTGTTGGCATTGAATATGTGGATAATGATGACGCAAGGGTTGTCTGATGTGGATAACTTTTTTGGATAAAACATTTGCAAAAGTATATTGACACACGTGGTTATGTGTTATATAATTCAGAAATGTGGCGTGATAAGTGCGCCCATAATTAAGGTTTTAAGTGTTTCACCAATGCCCCGGAGAGACATTTATATACATTAATAATTAAGCATTATAGCAATATTTCAGGAGGAAAACTAATGAAAACTTATATGGCTAGTGCATCTACAATCGAAAGAAAATGGTATGTAGTAGATGCTGCAGATTATACATTAGGTCGTTTAGCATCACAGGTTGCTGCTGTGTTAAGAGGAAAGAATAAGCCAACTTACACACCATTCCTTGACTGTGGTGACAATGTTATCGTAATTAACGCTGATAAGGTTAAGTTCACAGGAAAGAAGCTTGACCAGAAAGTTTACTACAGCCACTCAGACTATGTTGGTGGTTTAAAGGAAACAACACTTAAGGAAATGATGGAAAAGAAGCCTGAGAAGGTTATCGAGCTTGCTGTTAAGGGAATGCTTCCAAAGGGACCTTTAGGACGTCAGATGTTCACAAAGCTTCATGTTTATGCTGGTCCAGATCATGAGCAGGCAGCTCAGAAGCCAGAAGTATTAAAGTTTTAATATAAGGACACATATAAGGAGGAATTAACAGTGGCTAAGAAAGCAAACGGAAAGTTCTACGGAACAGGTAGAAGAAAAAGCAGTATTGCTAGAGTATATTTAGTACCAGGTACAGGTAATATCACAATAAATAAGAGATCACTTGATGAGTATTTCGGTCTTGAAACACTCAAGGTTGTTGTAAAGCAGCCTTTAGCATTAACAGAAACAACTGAAAAGTTTGATGTTCTTGTAAATGTACACGGTGGCGGATACACAGGTCAGGCCGGTGCTATCAGACACGGTATCTCAAGAGCTCTTCTTGAAGTTGATTCAGAAGAATACCGTCCATTATTAAAGAAGGCTGGCTTCTTAACAAGAGATCCTCGTATGAAGGAAAGAAAGAAGTATGGTTTAAAGGCAGCTCGTCGTGCACCACAGTTCTCAAAGAGATAGGATTTTATTGTATTTTGGAATACAATTCAATACGATTTATTACACCTCAGAATTTCGGTTCTGGGGTGTTTTTTTATGTGAACTGCGATAAAATAAATATTATGATAATAGGTTATCAAGTATAAGTGATAAAATATTTAAATATTAATCAAAACGGAAGGAGTGTTTATATGACAACTGTAAGCACAAAAAGCGGTAGAATTATAAAAGTTGTATCCAGAGAAGAAGAGAAGCGGGCTTATGTTGAGTATGCAAATGGAGAAAGAAAGTATGCAGAATAGAAAACCGATGATTCTTGTTTTTAGCAGGACCAAATGGCTCAGGGAAAAGTACAATAACAACTTTTTTGATAAAGTTGTTGAAAGATATTATAAATCAATTAATAACATAAAAGAGTTGCTTAATATATGTGATATTATGCATGTCTATGATAATACTAAAACACCAGAAAGAATTATTCGTAAATATAAAGATGAACTGTCAATATATCTAAATGAATATTGGACTGAGCAGGATATATTAGGATTGATGGAATAAAATTGTTACAAAAGGATTTAGTAAATAGCATATAAGAAAATTTGTAGTAGAGAATTTAGTGGAATATGACGGATGGATATGCGCTTGAAGAATATCAAAAACTAAGATAGTGATGAAAGAGATACTTCGATTGTGAAGTATCTTCTTCATTTATATTAATAAAGGTTCGATAATCTAGTTGCAATCCCCTTGTATCATGCAAATTTCAATATTACAATTAGAACATAAAAATTGTGAATCAATGCCAAAGCGTGTTATAATAATTCGGACTATTTGTAAAGAAAGGCACATCATCATGGCAGCAGTTGTAACTGAAAAAATCATAGAAATGTTTCTGATACTTCTTGGCGGGGTAATCGTCTATAAAGCAGGACTGATAGACGATAAAACCGTCCCGAAGTTATCCAACCTGTTATTAATGTTTATATCGCCGCTGCTCATATTCCAGTCCTACCAAATGGAATTTGAAATGCGGCTGTTTTACGGACTGCTTTGGACACTGGCGGCGTCCGCAGTCACATTTGCGGTCACAATCGTATTATCAGAGCTGTTATTCCGCAAAAAAGGAGAGCGTACACCCGTAGAAAAAATAGCCGTCATCTATTCCAACAGCGGCTTTATCGGACTGCCGTTAATTAACGGTATTATCGGTTCGGAAGGCATTTTTTACATGACGGCATATCTGACTGTCTTTAATTTACTGCTGTGGACACACGGTGTACTGGTTATGGGCAGTGCGGGCAGTTTTAAGGAAATGTGTAAAAATCTGCTGACACCGACCATTATTGCGATATTTGCAGGCGTTGTCTGCTTTGTCACACAGCTGCGCCTGCCGGAGGTGCTTGCAAATCCCATACAGATGATTGGGAATATGAATACACCGCTTGCCATGATTATCGCAGGAGCCAATCTGGCACAGGGAAATCTTTTAAAAAGCCTGCAGAATAAGCGGCTGTATCTGCTCTGCGCCGTCAAGCTCATTTTATATCCGCTCGTGGGACTTGCGGCATTGTGGCTGTTACATCTGGAATTTCATATTGCATTTACCGTATTTATCGGCATGGCATGTCCGGCAGGCGCATCGGCGATTATGTTTGCGGAGCGTTACGGAAAAGACGCAAAATACGCTTCTGAAATCTTTGTTGTGACGACTGTATTATCAGCAATATCGATTCCGGTGCTGTCCGTGCTTGCAATCCGCCTGTTTGGCGCGGCGTAAGAGCAGACAAGCGCTGGAAATATATAAGCAGCAGCCGCAGAATTAAGATTAAAATCCATGTAAAATAAAAGGAAAAACACAAGATATCAGTTGCAAACAACCGGAAAAATTTGTATACTAAAACAAGTGAAAAATGTGACAAAGGGGAGCAGCACAATGACAGTACAGGAGTGTTATCAGCAGATACAGGGCAATTATGAGAATGTGTTGAATCGTTTAAAGACAGATGAGAGAATTGTAAAATTTCTTGAACTGTTCTTAAGTGATACCACTTATCAGAAATTATCCGAAGCGGTAAATGCAAAAAATGATCAGGAAATTTTTAAATGTGTCCATGATTTAAAAGGTATGGCGCTGAATCTGGGTCTGACGGCATTGCAGAAAGCAGCACAAAATTTGTGTGATGCAGTGCGTTACGGTGAACCATCAGTTGATATTTCTCCGCTATATCAGGAAGTTACCAAAGAATATCAGAAAGTTGTAGATATAATACACGTAATCATGCAGGGACAGAACAGGGGTGTTTAAAACTGCAAAATGGAGGATGAACATGGAAGAAAAAAAAGAGTATCGGTTCGCCGATGAAAAAGAACAGCTAAAGAGGGTCAATTCCTTTTTAGCAACAGGATATACCGTATTTTATATTGTAATTTTAAGTGTGAACTGGGTATCGTATTTCAGAGGTGTACGTACACTTGGTTATACAGGGATGCTCAGCGTTCTGACACTGATAGCGATGGCGATTAATTTCCTTTCAACAAGAAAGGGTAAATCACAGTCCTGGTCAAGAAAGATAGGGTTTATATGTTTTACAGTCATTGCATTTTTAATGGGATACGCTTACGACAGTTATTATGTAAGATTTATTGCGGCAATTCCGTTTTGCGGCTATGTACTGCTGTACGACAAGAAAAATGTTGCTGTTACGGGCGGTATTTATTTTGCATTAAATGTATTTGTCAATATTATCAGAATCGGCGTACAGCATGCATATCCGAAAGAAGTGGCAATTGACCATATTTATGCGACATTTGCAATCGGACTGCTCATTGTGTTAATTTATGCAACCACGAGTGTTGCCGAGCAGTTTAAAAGGGATACAGAAGGCAGTTTAAAGGAACAGCATGAAAAGCAGAAGGTGATGGTCCGTGACATTTTAGAGGTGGCACATGAGGTTTCGGAAGGCACACAGAATGCCATGAATATTGTCAATGATTTAAATGATTCGACAAAGGTGGTTGGACAGACCATGCAGGATATTGCTGGCAGTAACCAGAATACCGCAGAAAATATCCAGACACAGACCGAGATGAGCCGGAATATTCAGGAATCTATCGGAACAACACTGCAGTATGCAGAAGAAATGGTACAGGTGGCAAAAGAATCCGGTACACTCAATGAAAGCAGTATCAATGCAATGAATCATTTAAAGACACAGGCAGAAGTCATTGCTGCGACAAACGAAGATGTAGCAACGCTGATGAATCGTTAAAAGAGCGTACAGAAGCCGTAAAAGGCATTGTCGATACAATCTTTTCGATTTCATCACAGACCAATCTGCTGGCGTTAAATGCATCCATTGAAAGTGCAAGAGCGGGCGAAGCCGGAAAAGGGTTTGCAGTTGTAGCGGACCAGATTCGTAATCTTGCAGAAGAAAGCAGAAAAGAAACAGAAAATATTGCAAAGATTCTTGAAGAACTTTCTGACGGAACCAATGCGGCATCCGATGCCGTAACGCAGTCAGTAGAAGCCGCACAGGTGCAGAATGATATGATTCAGAATGCATCGGAGAGCTTTAGCGGAATGAGCGGCAATATGTCCAAGATGATTGAAAATATCGAGCATATGGACAGCATGTTAAACAGCTTAAAGCAGGCGAATGACCGGATTGTAGAAAATATTATGCAGATTTCGGCAACGGCAGAAGAAGTGACTGCCGCATCCACACAGGCAGAAAATCTGAGCAATCAGAATCTTGAAAATGCAGAAAATGCGCAGCAGCTTTTAACTAGCGTTCTTTCTGTTTCAGAAAAATTAAATACCTATCAGGCACAAGAATAAAAAAGAAGCCGCATCCATGAGTGGACTTTAAAAGTCCGACACAGATGCGGCTTTTACTTATTTAGAAGCCTGTCTATAGACAAATATGGCAACAACGGCAGTCAGTGCTTCCGTAATCCAGAAAGCGTGCCATACAAAAGCAGGTCCGGCGGTGTGGCACAAAATAAAGGCAGCAGGAATAATCACTGCTACATAGCGCAGAAGTGAAATGATAAAAGAAGAAAATCCTTTACCAAGTCCCTCCAAAGCGCCGGAAGCCGTAACGGAAACCGCGGATACGATAAAGCCAAGACAGATAATTTGCAGGGCGCGTGTGCCGAGCGCAATCGTTTCGGGATTTGCGGTAAAAAGCGCAATCAGCGGCTTTGCGGCAAACAGACAGCCCAAAGTGCCTGCAAGCATCATAGCGGCAGTCATGGCAAGCGTGGTATCATAAATCTTTTTTACGCGCTTCATTTCACGCGCACCGTAATTATAGCCGATAATCGGGCGCATACCCTGAATAATGCCGTTGGCAGGCAGATATAAAAAGGTCTGTAATTTATAGTAAATTCCCAGAACAACGACATAACTCTGTGAAAATCCCGCCAGCAGTGCATTTAAGAAAGAAACCAGCAGGGACGGCAGAGCCAGATTTAAAATGGCAGGCACGCCGATTGCATATAGTTTTTTGTCGGTTGCACCGTGCGGTTTTAAATAACAGCGGCGGATATGCACCGGAAGCGGACGTGAAAAATATACGACAAGGTAAATGCTTAATGTTACAATCTGACCGATACCGGTTGCAAGTGCTGCACCGGCAATGCCAAGTCGCGGCAGGAAACCGATGCCGAAAATCAGCAGAGGGTCTAATATAATATTGGTAATACAGCCGCACAGCAGAGCCGCCATAGTGATTTTCATGTTGCCAACTGCCTGAAAAATCTTTTCAAATGCAAGTCCGAGCATAATAATCAGGGAAAATGAAAATGCAATTGAAGCATACCGTGTGCCAAGCTGTAAAACTTCGGTATCCTTTGTAAAAAGGGATAAGAAAAAAGGCATGATACCGATGCTTACAACGGTAATTACAATGCCATGCACAACCGAAAACAGCATACCGTGTGTTGCGGCGCGGTCGGCATTTTTGACATCGCCTGCTCCAAGGCATAGTGCAATCAGGGCATTCATGCCGACTCCGAAACCGATTGCAATAGCATTGATTAAATTCTGAACCGGATATACCAGTGACAGTGCTGTCATCGCCTGCTCACTGATTTGCGCCACGAAAAAGCTGTCAATAATGTTGTATAAGGAATTTACAAGCATGGAAATTACCATAGGAAGTGCCATGCTTGTCAGCAGTGGAAATACCGGTTTTTCTTTCATAAAAGACTGATTCATAAAATACTCCATTCTGCAGACGATTCTTAAAAAGGTTTAATTATTTTATTCAAACCTGTAATAAACTGCGCTGCGCCGTCTGTAACGCAAAGCAGGCGTGCGGCATAAAAAAACGCCACACAATTATCCCGTAAAAGGATAATTGTGTGGCGAAAAAAGATAAACTATAAAAATCCACACGTTGTTTTAGTGTTGATATTTTAGCATAAAGCCCGAAAAAAAGCAAGGCAGGGCCCAAAAGTATGCTATAATAGAAAGCAAAGGTTTTAGCCGCAAAAGAAATTGAAGAAGGTTTACAGAAATGGAGCATAAAATGAAACAAAACACGAAATTAACAAAAATGATATTCTGGGCAATGATGGTGGCAGTCGGAGTGGTGATTTCACCGTTACTGCGGATTGAGGGAATGTGTCCGATGGCGCATTTTATCAATGTCACCTGTGCTGTCTTATTAGGTCCGTGGTATGCGTTTCTATGCGCATTGGCAATTGGACTTATCCGCATGGCATTTATGGGCATTCCGCCGCTTGCACTAACGGGGGCGGTATTCGGCGCGGCGCTGTCAGGCATTTTATACCGGGCGTCGAAGGGAAAGATTATTTTTGCATTTTTAGGTGAAGTCATCGGTACAGGCATTATCGGTGCAATTGTATCATATCCGGTTATGGCGCTGTTATGGGGAAGAACCGGGCTTACATGGCTGTTTTACGTGCCGTCCTTTATAGCGGGAACATTAATCGGCGGCAGTATCGCCTTTTTATTCTTAAAGCAGTTACAGCGCATGAAACTGCTGACAAAGTTCCAGCAGGCACTGGGAACACAGGTTTATGACAAAGTAAAACAGGCAGAAAGCAGCCTTAAACAGTAAAACAAAAAGGAAGGAAATACAAAAAATGCTTGAAAAGATGAAAAAAGCAAAAGAAGCGGTCATCAGTCAGGCACCGCTCATACACTGCATTACCAATCCTATTTCAATCAATGACTGTGCCAATGCGGTGTTGGCGCTGGGGGCGAAGCCGATTATGGCGGAACACCCAAAGGAAGTACATGAAATCACGGCACTTGCAAAGGCATTGGCAGTCAACCTCGGTAACATTACCGATGCAAGGGCAGAATCCATATTTATATCCGGTGGAGTGGCTAAAAAAGCGCAGATACCCTGTGTGATAGATGTGGTCGGCGCGGCATGCTCTGCCTTGCGCATGGAGCTGGCACAAAGGTTTATCCGTGAGTGCGCACCGTGTGTCATTAAAGGCAATTTGTCTGAAATCAAAGCGCTTGCGGGAGTGGACAACGCGGCACAGGGAATTGATGTCGGTCAAAAAGACAGTGTAAACGGAAAGGATACGCAGAAGTTACAAAAGACCGGACAACTGGTTTGTAGCTATGCAAAAAAGGCACATGCCGTTGCCATGGCAAGCGGGGCGGTCGATATCATCTCGGACGGCAGTCAGGTGTGGTTTGTAAAAAATGGCGTGGCAGAGCTATCCAAAGTCACGGGAACAGGCTGCATGCTCAATGTCATTACGGCAACATACCTTTCCGTAACAGACCCGCTTACAGCATGTCTGCTTTCGGCAGGAACGCTCGGTATCTGCGGAGAGCTCGCAGACAAAAGCCGCGGCATGGGAACGTACCATATTGAATTAATCAATCAGTTATCCACACTGTCGGATGCGCAGTTGGAACAGTATTTACAGATACAACGTGCGTTATAGGTAATACCTATAACGCACTATTATTTTTGTATATTTGTCAAAGCCGGATTTCCGTGCTAATATCTTAGACATAGAAAACATACATGACCTACTTGTTAAGTATGAATAACAAAACAGGAAAGGCATACAGACAACATAAAAATAAAAAATGATTTTGAAAGCCGCGTAAGCAGGCGGCAGAATGGAGGACAATATGAGTACATTAAAAGAAAGAAATTTAAAATTTGAAACAAAGCAGCTTCACGTAGGACAGGAAAGCGCAGACCCGGTTACAGATTCAAGAGCTGTGCCGATTTACCAGACCTCTTCTTATGTGTTCCACAACAGCGAACATGCAGCTGCAAGATTCGGACTGACAGATGCCGGTAACATTTACGGAAGATTAACCAATCCGACAGAAGACATTTTTGAACAGAGAATTGCAGCACTTGAAGGCGGTGTAGCAGCGCTTGCAGTAGCTTCCGGTGCGGCAGCAATCGCTTATACATTCCAGAATCTTGCACAGGCAGGCGACCATATCGTAGCTTCAAAGACAATCTACGGCGGTACATACAACCTGTTAGAGCATACATTACCGGCATACGGCATTACAACAACATTCGTAGATGCCAACAACTTAGATGAAATCAGAAATGCCATTCAGGACAACACAAAGGCAGTATTCATCGAAACACTCGGCAATCCAAATTCCAATGTCGTTGATATCGAAGAAATTGCAAAGATTGCACACGAAAACAAGATTCCGCTTGTAATTGATAATACATTCGGTACACCATACCTTATCCGTCCAATCGAATATGGCGCAGATATCGTTGTTCATTCAGCAACAAAGTTCATCGGAGGACACGGAACAACCATCGGTGGTGTTATCGTAGACAGCGGTAAGTTTGACTGGGAAGCATCCGGCAAATTCCCGTCACTGGTTGAACCAAACCCAAGCTACCACGGCATCAGTTTCACAAAGGCAGCAGGTCCGGCAGCATTTGTTACAAAAATCCGTGCAATTCTCCTCAGAGATACAGGTGCTACCCTTTCGCCAATCCACGCATTTATCTTTCTTCAGGGACTTGAAACACTTTCACTGCGTGTAGAACGTCATGTGGAAAATGCGTTAAAGGTTGTAGATTATTTATCAAAGCACCCACAGGTAGAAAAGGTCAACCACCCATCATTACCGGATGCACCGACACATGATTTATATGAAAAATACTTCCAAAACGGCGGCGGTTCAATCTTCACATTTGAAATTAAGGGCGGCGCTGAAGAAGCAAAGAAGTTCATTGATAACCTTCAGGTATTCTCTCTGCTTGCTAATGTAGCAGATGTAAAATCCCTTGTTATCCATCCGGCTTCTACAACACATTCACAGCTGTCAGAAGAAGAACTGCTTGATCAGGGCATTAAGCCAAACACAATCCGTCTTTCAATCGGTACAGAGCATATCGATGATATCATTGATGATCTGGAAGAGGCATTTGCCGCAGTAAGATAAAAAACTCTTGCACAGCGCGCTGGTTTATGATAGAATGTAAATGTTACTAATAATATTTTCAGGAGGATTATCATGTCGGACGATGCTGACGGTGATACGGCACCTAACCACAGAACAATCAAAAATTTAAATCAGAACGAATGAATACAGGCATGGCTGCACGGATACAATCTTGCAGCTATGCCTTTTTGTGCTGTTTTAGGGAAATACCGGTGTGATAAGCGAAAGGAGTTTTATTTAAAGATGGGTACAGATATTGTATCGTGGGTAATTATTATTTGCTGCATTATGATGTCAGCATACTTTTCAGCGACAGAAACAGCGTTTTCTTCGCTTAACAGGATTCGTATGAAAAATATGGCGGAAAAAGGGAGTAAGCGGGCAAAGCTGGTGTTAAAGCTTTCAGAAAATTATGACAGCCTGCTTTCAACGATTCTGATAGGGAATAATATTGTCAATATTACCTGTACATCACTTGTTACAATTCTTTGTGTCAAGGGATTTGGTGAAGATGTGGGGGCAACCCTGTCAACCGTGATTACAACCGTGGTGATTCTGGTATTTGGTGAAGTTTCACCGAAAAGTATTGCAAAGGAATCAGCAGAAGCGGTTGCAATGCTGTCAGCGCCGCTGTTAAGAATATTTATTTACATACTGACACCGGCAATTTCTTATTCTGCCAGTGGAAAAAGCTGTTATCCTGCATTTTTAAAAGTCAGGATAATAAGGGGATTACAGAAGAAGAACTGCTTACAATTGTACAGGAAGCCGAAGCGGACGGCGGCATTGATAAAGAGGAAGGCAGCTTAATCCGCAGTGCAATTGAGTTTAATGAACTGGAAGCGATAGATATTTTAACCCCGCGTGTCGATGTCATCGGTGTGTCTGCAGAATTATCCAAACCGGAAATTGCAAAGGTATTTGCAAAAACAGGATATTCGCGCCTGCCGGTATATGAAAAAGACATGGATAATGTTGTCGGCATTTTATATCACAAGGATTTTTACAATTACGTCAATAATTCGGATATGACAATCCGTGAAGCCGTAAAGCCGGTGCTGTTTACGACAAAGCATAAAAACATCAGTGAACTGTTAAAAGAATTACAGGTAAAACATATGCACATTGCGGTGATAGTGGATGAATTTGGCTGTACGGTCGGTATCCTTACATTAGAAGATATTTTGGAAGAACTGGTCGGAGAAATCTGGGACGAACACGATGAAGTCGTGCGGGAGGTTGAGCCGTTATCGGAAAATGTGTACCGTGTTTCAGGTAAAACCAATGTCGAGCGCCTGTTTGAATCCCTCGGATATGAGCAGGAATTTGATGTGCAGACTGTCAGTGGCTGGATTATGGAGCTTTTAGAGCGTATACCGGAAGCGGGTGATACCGTAGATTACCGGAACATGCACCTCACTGTAGAGAGCATGAAAGAAAAGCGCGTGGATACGGTAAGACTGGAAATCCGCCCCGAAAGTCAGAGTGCATAGTGAAAAAAGAAAAGAGGAAGCTGCAATTATGATGACAGAATTAGAGCAGTATTACAATAAATTTAACGAAGAAAAGCGGTTAGACAGCCGTCATGGAAAAGTCGAGTTTATTACGTCCATGAAATATATTCACGAATATCTGGGCGGGGACACGACAAAGAAAATCTTGGACATTGGTGCAGGAACCGGAAAATATTCGGTGGCACTGGCAGAAGAAGGTTACGATGTCAGCGCTGTTGAACTGGTAAAGCACAATTTGGGACTGTTAAAAGCCAAAAACAGCAGTGTAAAAGCTTATCAGGGCAATGCGTTAAAACTCAGACGATTTGAAAATGATACGTTTGATGTGACATTGTTATTCGGACCAATGTATCATTTATTTACTAAGGAAGACAAAGTCCGGGCGCTGTGCGAAGCAAAGCGTGTGACAAAGCCAGGCGGCATAATCTTTGTGGCATATGTCATGAACGAATACAGCATTTTAACATACGGTTTTAAGCAGAAGCATATTGCTGAGTGTGTGAGGGACGGACGCATTTCAGAGGAATTTCAGTGTATGTCTGCGCCGAGCGACTTATACGACTACGTGCGGATTGAGCAGATTGACGCATTAAATCAAGAAGCCGGACTGGAGCGCATCAAAATTATCACACCGGACGGCCCTGCCAACTATATGCGTCAGGTGCTAAACAGTCTGACTGAGGAAGAATTTGAGTTATTTATCCAATACCATTTATCAACGTGTGAGCGGCAGGACTTAATTGGGGCGGCGGCGCATACGGTGGATATTTTAAGAAAGTAAAGGCTTGCCTTTAAAAATCCCGCTTATGCGCCTTGACATAGCGTACAAAGCTTTCCGCCTGCGGGGAGAGCGGTTTTTCTTTTGCATAATTTAAGCTGATATAGCTGTAAATACCGGGCGTTACCGGAATAAATGCAAGTGAAGAATCGTTTTCCTGCCGGGCAGAGTGGTGCATCATCAGCGTAATCCCGGCGCCGTTGCGTACAAGGTCAATCAGCGTTGCCCCGCGGTTTCCGGTATAGGCGATGTGCGGTTCAAATCCGGCATTGCGGCATTCACGGATGCACAAATCATTTATAAAAGAATGTTCCGGAAATAATAGAAACGTTTCTCCGCGCAGCTGTTCAAACGGCAGATTATCCGCCTTAGCGAGCGGGTGCGTAGCAGGAAGCACGGCGGTCAGGTAATCAATCATATAAGGGATACTGTTAAATTCCTTCACAGAAGACGATTCACTTCTTAAAAATGCAATATCGCATTTGCCGTCCGTGAGCAGTTCTTTTACAAATGTAGAATCGCCCTCAATCGTCTGCAATGTCATATCGGGATTCTCATTTAAAAATCCTGCAATCAGTGCCGTAATTGCGTGCTGTTTCATCGAAGGAATCGACCCAAGCACAATATTGCCGCTGTCCTGATGAATCTTGCGGCGCACATTTTTTTCAAATTCATATTCCAGACCGACCATCTTTTTTGCATATGGCAGCAGCATCTGTCCAAACTCCGTAAGAACCACAGTCCTTGTTGTCCGTTCAAACAGCTCTACACCAATTTCAGTTTCAAGCTTCTTAATGTGCTTTGACAGACACGACTGCGAAATAAAAAGACATTCCGCCGCCTCCAAAAAATTCTTCTTCTCCGTCAAAGTCACAAACTCCTCCAGATACCGAAATTCAAATTCATTAGACAAAACCTCCAATTGTATTATATATAAGGAAAAACCAGCCCACACAAGGAATAAATAAGCAATCGGCGAAGTCAAGTAACACGTTGAGCTGATTGCTTATTTATTCCCCTATGTTGAGCAGCTTGCTTATTTATTCCCCCTGCGGTGAGTGGCAGACTTTTAAATTGCCTGTAATTAGATGATTGACTTTTTATTCCACGGTGGAATAAATATACCCCAATTATGAATTGAATGTCAACGATAATTCATATAAAATAAACTTGTCAATGAAAGCACCGGACGGTCTTAGCATAGCCCGCAGACCTGCCGGTGCAGTAAAATTATAAAACTTTTCATTGCAAAATCACAATAAATATAAAAGAAATGAGGTGCAGCAAGTGAAAAGATATTGGAAATATATCAGACCCTATATACAATACTATATTTTAGGACCCTGCTTTATGATGATGGAAGTTGTCGGTGATGTGTTACTGCCGTACATGCTTGCAAAGATAATTAATCAGGGTATTGCAGAAAAGAATGTCGCGTATATTATAAAAATAGGCGCCATTATGGGACTTATCTCAGTAATAATGGCGGTTGGAGGTGTTTTAGGCGCGTGGTTTGCTTCTAAAGCGGCGATGAACTTCGGCGCGGATCTACGTATGGATTTATTTGAAAAAATCCAGCAGTTTTCCTTTCAGAATATCGACAATTTCAGTACCGGTTCATTAATAACAAGATTAACCAACGACATCACACAGATTCAGAATATGATTATGATGACACTCAGAATGTGTCTGCGCTCGCCAGGCATTTTAATCGGAGCGATGGTGATGGCATTTGTCATCAGCCCGAAGCTGGCGGCGATATTCATTATCGTCCTGCCGGTGCTGGCAGTCCTTATTGTAGTCATCATGCGGCGTGCATTTCCGCAGTTTAGAACCTTGCAGGAAAAACTGGATGCACTCAATTCCTGTATTCAGGAAGGACTGGTGGGTATCCGGTTGATAAAGTCCTTTGTGCGGGGCGACTATGAAGAAATGCGTTTTGAAAAAAGAAATCAGCAATTAAAAGAAGCCAATCTGACGGCAATGAAAACGATGCTTTTGTATACACCGCTGATGACACTGGCACTGAATATTACAACCGTGGTTGTTGTCTGGTCGGGTGGTAATATGATTGTTGCCGGAAATATGCAGGTCGGCGATTTGACGGCATTTACCAATTACATCGTGCAGATTATGTCCAGTCTTACTATGCTTTCGATTGCATTTTTAAACTGGGCGCGTGCCATAGCATCTTTCCGCCGTGTCGGTGAAGTCCTCGATGAAAAGATTGACCTGACGGATGAAAATGCGAAGCATAAGGACAGAGCAGTCTGTGAGGGCAGTGTTGAATTTCAAAATGTATCCTTCCGGTATTACAAAAACAGTCCCGAATGGGTCATTGAGAATATCAGTTTTAAACTGGAAGCCGGAAAGACCCTTGGCATTATCGGGTCGACCGGAAGTGGAAAAAGTACGCTCGTGTCCATGATACCCCGCCTGTATGACACCGATGAGGGGACGGTGCTTATTGATGGAATCAATGTGCGGGATTACGGTTTAAAGCCTTTGCGGGAAGGCATCGGTATGGTGCTGCAAAACAATACACTTTTTTCCGGCAGCATCACTGAAAATTTAAAATGGGGCGATGAAGATGCCGATGAGAATGCAGTCCGCACGGCGGCAGAAAATGCACAGGCAGACAGTTTTATTCAAAGCTTTAAAGAAGGGTATCAGACAAAGCTTGAACAGAGCGGAAATAATGTATCCGGTGGACAAAAGCAGCGGCTGTGCATTGCAAGAGCCTTGTTAAAAAAGCCAAAATCCTGATTTTAGACGATTCCACTAGTGCGGTCGATACGGCAACAGAGCGTGCAATCCGGGAAGCACTTTTACACCGGTACCGGGATATGACAAAGATTATTATTGCACAGCGTATCCGTTCCGTCATGGACGCAGATGAAATACTGGTGCTGGATAACGGGAAAGCTGCGGGCTTTGGCACACATGAACAGCTGCTTGCAGACTGTCCGGTTTACCGTGAAATTTATGATGTACAGAACGGAAGGGAGGAGTAACTATGCCGCCAATGGGAGGAGTAACAGGTGCAATGCGCGGTACGAACCGCCGCGGAATCGGCGCTAAAGCAGCCAAACCGAAAAATATGAAGCATACCGTTATGCGGCTTTTTTCTTATATGAAAAAAGATGTGTGGATGCTGGCGGCAGCACTTTTGTGTGTTGTGGCAGGCACAGTAAGTACGCTTGCCGCTTCCTATATGTTAAGACCGATTATTAATGACTATATTATTCCGGCAAAAACATCTGCCGATTTAAAGAAACTGGCAGGGGCGTTAATCGTCATGCTGGCGGTGTATTTGTTGGGCGTGATGGCAGCGTATTTACAGAACCGCATTATGCTGGTACTTTCTCAGAAAGCACTGGTGCGCCTGCGCAGTGATTTATTTGTGCATATGGAAAAGCTGCCGCTACGGTTTTTTGATACCCATACCAAAGGAGATTTAATGAGCCGCTATACCAATGATGTCGATGTTATCGGTGAAATGTTAAACAGCACGCTGGTACAATTAATATCAGGAATTATTACTGTAATTGGTACACTCTGCATGATGATTTATACCAATATTTTACTGGCGCTGATTACACTGGTTATTGTGCCGCTTATTTTAAGTGCCGGTAAATTTCTGGTTAAAAAGAGCAGAAAATATTACGTGGGACAGCAGGAAGCACTGGGCAGATTAAATGCGTGCATTGAAGAAACGGTATCGGGCCAGCGGGTAGTGAAAGTATTTAATCATGAAGACAAAGCCCTTGAAGCTTTTAAGGAATACAACTACGATTTGAGGGACAAACAGCAGAAAGCACAGTTTTTCGGCGGTATTATGGGTCCGGTTGTGGGAAATCTCGGTCAGTTAAACTATGCGCTAACAGCCATGCTTGGCGGAATCCTGTGTGTATTTAAAGGTTTTGATGTCGGAGGTCTGAGTATTTTTGTGACCTATGCAAGGCAGTTCTCCCGCCCGGTTAATGAAATCACCATGCAGATGAATACCGTATTTTCGGCACTTGCGGGCGCAGAACGTGTCTTTGACATTATGGATTTGGAAGTCGAAGATATTTCCGGTAAAAAGCTTGAAAATGTGCAGGGCGAAATCAGCATGGAGCATGTGACGTTTGGATACCTTGAAAATCAGCCGGTTTTAAAAGACATCAGCCTGCATGCAAAAAAAGGACAAAAAATTGCGTTTGTCGGTTCAACGGGCGCAGGCAAGACGACCATTACCAATCTGTTAAACCGCTTTTATGAAATCTGGGAAGGAAAGATTACGATAGACGGTGTGGATATCCGGGAAAACGGGCTGGAGTCGCTGCGCGAAAATATCGCACTTGTTTTGCAGGATACGCATTTATTTACCGGTACTGTCATGGAAAATATCCGCTACGGAAGACTGGATGCAGTTGATGAAGAAGTGATTGCGGCGGCAAAAACCGCCAATGCCGATGCCTTTATCCGACGTCTGCAAAACGGATATGATACAGTATTAGAAGGGGACGGCGCGAATTTAAGCCAGGGACAGAGACAGCTGATTAATATTGCAAGAGCCGCACTTTCCAAAGCACCGGTACTGGTGATGGATGAAGCGACCAGCTCGGTTGATACGATTACGGAACGGCAGATTCAGGAAGGCATGGACGCACTGATGAAAGACCGCACCACATTTGTCATTGCACACCGCTTGTCAACGATACGAAATTCCGATATGATTATGGTACTGGAACACGGCAGGATTATTGAACGCGGAACGCACACAGAGCTTCTGCAAAGACGAGGCCGTTACTACGAATTATATACAGGAAAGGCAGAACTCGATTAAAATGAAGATTTATTTTGCACCGCTTGAAGGGGTTACAGGGCACATTTACAGAAATGCTTATGAAGAATTTTACGGAAAAGGCAGGATTGATAAATATTTTGTGCCGTTTATTTCACCCAATCAGACCAACGGTTTTACGGCGCGGGAACAGCGTGACATGAATCCGGATAATAACGTCAATATGCCGCTGGCGGTACAGATAATGACCAACCGTGCCGATTTATTTATAAATGCGGCACGGCTTTTATATGAAAAAGGCTATACCGAACTGAATCTGAATCTGGGCTGTCCGTCCGGAACGGTTGTGGCAAAAAAGCGCGGGGCGGGCTTTTTATCCGTACCCGATGAGCTGGACGAATTTTTTGCACAGATTTATGAAAATGAGCTGCTTGCGGACAAAAAGGTGAAATTATCCGTAAAGACAAGGCTCGGCATGGAAGAACCGGAAGAATTTGACCGGCTGTTAGATATCTATAACCGTTATCCGTTTGAGGAACTGATACTCCACCCGCGCGTGCAGAAAGACTACTATAAAAATAAGCCGCGGCTGGAATATTTTGAAAAGGCACTGGAAAAAAGCACAAATCCCGTATGCTACAACGGCGATCTCTTTACAATTGCTGATTACAGGCGTTTTAAAGAACGCTTCCCGTCAGCGGACAGAGTGATGATAGGCAGAGGATTTATCGGAAATCCGGCACTCATAGGGCAGATTGCAGTAGAGGAAAGCAGGACTGCCACAACACACGAGGACACCGCGCGCCTCCGTCAGTTTCATGACCGCATTTACCACGAATATCTAAAAATTATGTCGGGCGATAAGAATACGATTCATAAAATGAAAGAGCTGTGGTTTTATCAGAAGCCGTACTTTGACAATGCGGACAAGGCATCAAAAAAATCCGCAAATCCCGGAATATGGCAGAGTATGAAGCTGCCGTGCAGGAGTTTTTTGCGCAGGCAGTACCCACAGAACGTGATACCGTACAGTTTACCAAATAAACCGCAGACCCTGGCATTATAATATAAAGAAGATAAAAGGCGAGGTGAAAACATGAAAATTTTAATATACCGGTGGAGTGTTTTTCACCAGGAGGATATTGCAGAAGCATTTGAAAGCTTCGGACATACAGTAGAATATTACGAGGAAATGCCGGACGAGCGGAAAGGGACAGATATCCGAAGACTCAAAGAAGTCGTTGCGGAGTACGACCTTGTTTTTTCTGCCAATTATTTTTCACGGGTGTCTAATGCCTGTCAGGCGGAGCAGAAAAAATACATTGCATGGACGGTGGATTCACCGATGCTGACGATGTTTGACACCTCGGTTTTTAACGAGTGCAATTACATATTTTTATTTGATAAATTTGACTACTACCGGTTTTTGCAGATGGGTGTGAAACATGTATATTATCTGCCGCTGGCAGTTAACGCAGAGCGCGTAAAAAACTGCATAGAAGCGGCGTCCGAAAAAGAAAAGGGAAAATACCGCGGGGACATTTCCTTTGTCGGTGGTCTGTATTATAAAAATTCATACGATGCCATTGAAGATAAACTGCCGGAGTATTTACAGGGCTATTTTGATGCATGCATGGAAGCCCAGCTGGATTTATACGGGGATAATGTGTTTGACCGCCTGTTGACAGCAGACATTTTAGAGCGGCTTTGTGAAATTATTGACTTTCATCAGTCGGATACGGCATTTTCCGATATCAAGCTTGTCTTTTCTTCAACTTATCTGGGTTTTAAAACGGCACAGAAAGAGCGTATCCGCAATTTAAATGCATTGGCATCCCGGTTTGAGGTGAATCTGTATACAGACAGAACCGATGACAGACTTCGCGGCGTGCATGTAAAGGAAAGCGTGGATTACCGTGAGGAAATGCCGCTGGTTTTTCACGAATCCGACATTAATATGAATTTTACAATCCGCAATATCCGAACGGGACTGCCGCTGCGGATATGGGATATTTTAGGGGCAGGCGGATTTCTGCTGACCAATTATCAGATTGAACTGGGGGATTTCTTTGAAAATGGAAAAGACCTCGTTTACTATGACAGCTTAGACGATATGATGCGCAAGGCAGAATATTATCTGGACCATGAAGATGAAAGAAAGACCATCGCACAAAACGGTTTAAAGAAAATTGTACAATATCACACATATGAACATCGCATTGACGTGATATTAAAGACGGTATTGTGAATGACCATTACTTGTACAAAAACTTTCTGTATTCCTCATAGGAAAATTCAATACAGTAAATACAGAGAAGCACAAAGGGCTGCCGAAGTCAAGTGACAACGTCAAGGCGGCCCTTTGTGGTTCTCTCTCTTACATCTCTGTATTAAATTTTACGTCCACTAAAGACCCCATTATACTCTCCAAACAAACTCTCCTCAATTTTTCGGAGCATTACTGTCACATAATCTCCCTTAAAATTCAGACTGAAAAAGAGATTGCCGATGGCGGAATCAATAATCTGAATCTTAACCAGTAGTGTGTTTTCCATGCGGAAAGCTGCAGAAGCGGCATATTTTAAATCATAGTCCGGGAACTGACCGAAGGCGTTATAACCCAGTCCGAAGGAAAGGGTATGGACACCGGAAGCATTTTCATAGGTCAGTGTTCCGAGTCCGGTATCAGTGGCAATATCCACCTTCATCGTCTTCATCTGGCAGATGTTTTCATCCATTTGATAAGTTATACCGTTGATATCCGCCAAAACGGGTGAAGTCAGACTGCCCGGCAGAACAAACAATGTTCTTGTATTACAATATTCTAAAAAAGCGGCAGTGTATTCCGGTGTGGCAGCAGGCAGGGAATCCGTGGCAATTTTGTCATAAATTTCATGCCAGAAGGCTTCGTAAATGAGCTGTACACCGCCCTGACGTCCTTGTGCATCGGCAGTTGTTACCATGAAAATATCTTTATCCGGCACATACAGTGCAAGTTGTCCGCCCATGCCGAATAAAACATAGCCGTTATGGCGTGTCATCCAGATTTGATAGCCATAGCCCTGTAATTCTTCAAGTGAGGACTGTCTGCCGTAAGGGTCACTCTGCATAGATTTTGCTGCACGGACATAACCGGCAGGCAGAAGCTGCTTGCCCTGCCATACACCGTCATTGGCAATCAGGTAAATGACCTTTAGCAAATCATACGGTGTGGCACAGAGTCCCGAACCGCCCATGCTGACACCGTTAGGGTCTTTTAAAATATACGCATTGGCAGAGAATCCGATTTCGTCCAAAAATTTAAAACGCAGGTAAGAAAGCAGGTCCATACCGCTTAATTTTTCAATTAATGCGCCAAGTGTATGTGTAGATGAAGTATCGTAGGAAAAATTCGTGCCGGGAACATGTGTCGGGGGTACGGTAAAAAACGAAGCCACCCAGTCGGTAACGCCAGGTGCTTTGTACGTTGTCTTGTCATGACAGGTTCTCATTGTGAGCATATCACGGATTGTCATCATCGCTATATAGGGATGTACACCCGGCTTTGGCAGCTTTTCAGGGAAAAAATCCACAATTTTATCATCAAGGGATAATTTTCCTTCGGCCTCAAGCAGTCCGATACCCAAAGATACAAAGCTTTTAGTGACGGAAAACATACGGTGCAGGGTATCACGTGTATAAGGTTTATAGTAAGTTTCCATGCACACCTTTCCGTGCCGCATAATTAAGGCACTGTGCAGTGGAAGCTGCTGTTCTTCCAGCCGTTTACAAAAATTCATCAGCCATTGGCTGTCAATGCCGACCTCCTCAGGAGTGGCAGTAGGAAAAAGTTGAAACATACAATCCTCCTTGTTTTGCGAAGCAAAATGCGACTGCCCTAAGCAGGAGCAGAGGATTTTACCTCCTTGTTTTC
>ERZ859817.451-NODE-451-length-27227-cov-11.889850_pt1 | contig 27227 bp, 22 predicted proteins | sample MGYA00509986_ERZ859817 | MGnify/ENA primary metagenome ERZ859817 (study PRJEB30046, sample SAMN00715155) | human gut metagenome | study: EMG produced TPA metagenomics assembly of the A metagenome-wide association study of gut microbiota in type 2...
AGGCTGCCAGCGCTGAAATGTATGCTCAGAGTGGTGCACAAGGTGGCGCTCAGGCCGGTCCGGGTGCAGGTGCAGGACAACAGGCTAATCAGGGTTCTTCTAATAATAAAGAAGATATTCAGGATGCTGACTTCGAGGAAGTGAAGTAAGTTGCGATAAACAACGATAACTAAAAATAGGAATATAGGGTGTAGCTCAGTGAGTTATACCCTATTTCTTTTTATATCACTTTTCCTTGACTTTGCTTGTTATTTGGATTTTTATTGTATATTTGTACCATAATTGTACCGACACTTAAAAGTAGATAATGTGACGCTTATAAAAATAGCGGTACTGAGAATGAAGAATATAAGTAAAACATAGGTTATGCCAGCAGCAAAATTTGAAATAACACGTCAATGCAAGGTTTGTGGAGAGACTTTTGTCGCTAAAACCATTGAATCGTGGTATTGTTCTCCCAAATGTTCTAAAATTGCGTGGAAAAGGCGTAAGGATGAAGAACAGCGATTGCAAAGGTTGGACGAAGTGGTTAAGAAGATACCCAAGTCCAAAGAGTACATCACGGTTTCTGAAGCATACGCTTTGTTTGGCATAAGCAAGGAAACTCTTTATCGCTTGATTCGTAAGGGTACAATTCCAAGTGTGAATGCCGGGGAAAGGCAGACATTATTATCAAAAGAAGAATTGATGAAACTCTATCCTCTCCGAAAGAAAGCTCTTACAAAGCCAAAGCCTATTGCCAAGCTGTATAGTTTGGAGCCAAAAGACTGTTATACCATTGGTGAAATCACAGAGAAGTTTCTTGTAAATGAAAGTACGGTTTATCTCCATATACGCAAATACTCTATCCCTACCCGGCAGATAGGAAATTTTGTGTATGTACCCAAGAAAGAAATTGATAACTTATATAAAGGTATGAAGCGATGAAGAAAGCATTAGTTAATACACGAGTGTCGGTAAAGCTCCGCAAGTCTGAATATCGTGATGAGTGGTATCTTTATGTGGAATCTTATCCTGTATTCCAATCCGGGAAAGATACTCCGCAAAGAGTTCGTGAATATCTCAATCGTACTATTACAACACCTATTTGGGATAAGTCACGTAATGCAAGGACTAATGCCGAAGGCAAAACCACTTATAAGCCAAAGCGAGATTTGAACGGTATCATTCAATGTAAATCTCAATTAGACCAAGAATCATGTATCTATGCAGACAAGGTCAGAAACCTACGGCAAAAGGAATATGACAATGCGGCTCTTTATGCCGATACTGATGCAGAACAGGCAGAGCAGTTAGAACGCTCCAAAAGCAATTTCATTGAGTACTTCGACCATGTGCAGCGAACAAGGCATGCCCATAGTTCCGATTCTATCATTGTCAACTGGAGGAGAGTTCATGAGTTGTTAAAGATATTTGCAAAAGGCGATACCATTCTCTTTTCACAAATAGACTTAAAACTGGTAGAATCGTTCCGCCAATTCATAATGAACGCACCGCAAGGTGGTACTAAGCGAGGTACGATTTCTCAAAACACAGCTTCTACATACTTCTCCATCTTCAAAGCCGGATTGAAGCAAGCTTTTATAGACGGCTATCTGACTATTGATATTTCTGCGAAAGTCAAAGGTATTCAGGAAAGGGAAAGCCGGAGAGAATATCTCACGGTAGAGGAACTGAACCGACTGGTTCAAACGCCATGTGATCCATTACTGAAACGTGCAGCTCTGTTCTCTGCTTTAACAGGAATCCGTCATTGCGATATTCAAAAATTGAAATGGTCGGAAGTGGAAATGTTCAATGGAGGCTATCGGTTGAATTTTACCCAGCAAAAGACAAAGGGTGTTGAATACATGCCTATTTCAGAACAAGCATTTAATCTTTGTGGAGAACAGCAGGAAGGGGAGCTTCTTGTATTTGCAGGATTGCCTGATCCGTCGTGGATAAATCGCCCAGTCAAGAAATGGGTTGAAGCAGCCGGAATATCCAAACACATTACATTTCATTGTTTTAGGCACTCGTATGCGACCCTACAACTGGCTGGAGGGACTGATATTTATACAGTTAGCAAAATGTTGGGGCATACAAACGTGAGAACGACCCAAGTGTATGCCAAAGTCGTGGATGAGAAAAAAGAAGAAGCAACCAAGACTATTAAACTAGATTTGAATCAGCCTAAGTGTGATTGGTAATTATTTATGGTATGTCATAAATCGAGGTTATGAAAAAGGTCTTAGATATTGAAAATGAGTATAGATTATTCGTTTATTGTAGTAATTTTGTTATTGAGTCAGTTGTCTGCTGTAATATGCTTCTGTACGTTACGTAACCTTTAAAGAACTCTTCAAGTATAAAGGTATAAATAAACCAAGAGTTTACGGCAAAAACTCTCCGATTTTTTCATCTCATTTAAGGGCTTTTCCGAAAAAGCGATTCGATTTTGTCAGCGCACACCATCACCAAACAAGTTTAAACAAATGTGTACCGGCTATTTACATAAGCGAAGGTATTGTTTACTTTATGCCTAAACCGTGTTTACCTATATGGAACCCAATTTCTTTTGTACTTATGCTACAGGGATGCTTTTACGAGTTTTCTGTGAATTTATCTGTTTGATCAAACCTGTTTAATCAAACAGATAAACCAGACTTCTTTGCAGATGTTTGTCTAGTTTCACGCTTCCAACAGCGTTCCCTTGACATGCTCGAATAAAGCGAATTGTTCAAGTTATACGAAGAATGAACCGCAACTGTTCACTGCCACAAAAGGCTTGACGGAGCGTCTGCCTTTATCTATAGGTGGGAGACAATAGATTCCATACCCATCCGTTTTCACCGAGTATCAACACGACTAAATTGGTAGATGCAATCATCCTTGAACATTTCGAGTCATTACCTATATCAACTTGTCCTTATGGAATATTAATAGGTTTACCTTCAAACTTAATGCGATTTTCTGCACTCAGCGTAGGTACATTGATAAACAATCTTTTAATAGCACGACTGGTAGCCACATAATATACCCGATGCGCATTATTGCCATTCAGGTTTGGTGACAGCAGGAACTCTATATCATCTTCCTCTTTCAGAACGACAAACACGTTATCATACTCTTCTCCTTTTGACTTATGGATAGTCTTATGCTTGTCATTTGAATCACCATACTTCACACCAAGGGCAGCATCGGCGTATGTATGGTTCACGTAGAACTCCTTAATTGCCTTACCTGTTATCTTAGGCATCTTGACATGTAAATCATTCACCATAAAATTGTAGAAATCCATCAGGCTTCCGTCTTTATAGTCCTTATAGCCATCCAGCAAGCGTCTTAGAGCCACAATGGTTATTGTCCTATCGCGATTGATGATGTCTAATTGATGCCAAGCATTTCGTAAGTCGTTCATTCTTGTATATTCCACGGCTTTTATAAACGCCTTTATCACCATCTGGCGCTCCACATTGCTGTCAAAATCCATCTCTAATATTTTTTCAACCTCGTGCATCCCATTCTTCTTACGCATCGAATTGGCAAGTACGTTTTGAAAGGCCAGCGATTGTATTTCGTCAGTTCCACTTTTTTCTATACTCTGTTGGTAACAATTAAGCATGTCGCCTACAAGCAATTCTGGCACCATCCCTTCTGTCCCATTCAGCCAGTCTTGCGAGAAATCAGTTCTGATAATATTCAGCAATTCTATTATCTGCTTTGTACTACGCTTATTCCCTCGTATCTCATACTCCTGCATACCTGGAACAACAAAATTATTAAATTGCTGCACCGTAGCACCGAGAAAGTCATAAATTGATTGAGCTTTGTCGCCAGCCACGCCCACAATCACCCCTTCATTACCTAGTTGGGTCAAGAAGTCAATCACAAAAGGAATTGTATCTTGAAACTCATCTACGAAAATATATGGATATTTAGCTTTTATCAATTTGTATATGTTGGGATATCTCGAAAGCAGGATATAAGAGAAATACAAAATGTCATCAAAAGACATATACCCTCCACTCCATATCCATCTTTTGAACTCCATATACCAGTCATTACCCACATACCGTTTGCCACCCTTTATGTAATAAGTCTGTGCGTAATCGGGTTTATAATGTTTGTACTCATGTTTTTCATAACGCCACATGGCTCTCGTCAAACCTTTCAGATATATTTTGGCATCTAACCATGACTTACCAATACGGTTTAATACGATTTTAGCAGTTCCTTCTGATTTAAAATTTGAGTCATCTATAACCACAAGGTCATCCAACTTCAGTCCAAAGTCTTTGGCTATTAGATGAACATAGGGTTTTACTACATTGGCATACAAGAAGCTGTGGATTGTACATACCTCAACTACATCATTCCCCATATCCAAACGTGAAGTGATGGTATCGGTACCCACGTTGGTATAGGTAATACAAGCTACCTTCTTCACCACATCAAGTTGGCGACTGTTTGACACCACATTCTTGATATGACTTATTAACCAATGCGTCTTTCCAGCCCCAGGTCCAGCACTCACCTTAAACGGTTCGCCTATAGGTATGGTTTGTTCTGATGTTATGATAATAGCCATGTTAATGCGTCTACGATATATTGGGGTACGTGGAACTCTTTTCTATCTGCTACAGGTTTATCCAAATTAGCCATAAGCGCCACGTTTAGTTCCAGTGCATTGCTGCCTTTTGAAACAGAGTTCAAATAACGTGATGCAAGTAAGGCTTTTCGTTTTTCTTCATCCGTCCACTCTGATGTACCTATGGATGTCTTGATACGAGTATTAGCTTCACTATGTCGCATTTTACTCATCATCTTGTTCACATCCTGTTCTGCCATCATAGCTTTTATCTCCTTCAAATTAGAAACAGAGTTAGTTAGCAACAGTTCACAATCGGGATTCTCACGTATTATGTCATATTCCAGCGTTTTTCCATACATTACATCTTGCCTATAGAATCGAATATTTGGATGGGTTGCATATTGAGCTACCTCTGTATCCGCATGATGCTTATAGTCGTAGTTGACTGTATCTGTATTGTACTCGTATGGGTAGCAGGCTTCATAGTCCTCGTCAGGTTCATTCTTTTTCCTACAGGGATCAATGTCAGTCAAGCAGACAATCTTCTTGTTGATGGTGTATGGATTGTTCGTATCAAACAACTTTAGGAAGTGGTTGAAATAGCGGCCACCCATATTCACCACCAATACATGTTCATCTGTAAGGTTCTTATTCAAATATCTGGCAAAGACTGGGAGCAACAACTCCTCTGCAATGCCCTCAACGAATATCAATCTGCTGGCAAAGAACATATCCGCTTTGGTCGCATCCAGAAATCTCTGAACATATTGTTTGGATGTTACATCGTCAATATTATCTTCTTTATAAATGACACGTGGATAGCCAACATGGATCTGTCCTAATATGGGTGAAGTTAAGCAAATCAGGTCATCCAGTTTCACTGTTGAGGCAATCTGGGTAGAATGTGAGGTCATGAATATCTGGCGAACATGTCCATTTGCATTGTTGTCCTGTAGAAACTGTAGGAACTTATACTGCATAGCTGGGTGTAGATGTGCTTCACATTCCTCTACAGCAAGGAATGAGAGTACCTTGGCATTGCGTTTCATGTAGGTGATGCTACTGTCCGCCTGCATCCTTGCAAGCAAAAGCGACATATAGATAAGATTGTTATAGCCTAAACCATTATACGTTGCTGGTACTTCTATACCAACAGCATACTTGATAACCATTCTCAACACTGCAAACATCTCATTTTCCGTCACCGTTCCATCAAAATCAGGCACAGCTCCATTGAATGTTGCGCCTGTATCGAGTGCGTACTTCAGAAACACGTTTTTGCCATTTTGTAATCTATTTTGTAAAGTTTGCATCAATGGACTAGATTGTTGGACAAAATCATCTCTTAGGGTTTTCAATTGTTCCTTTATCTCATCCTCTGTCTTTGTTGAATCATTCTTAACCGAGTAATCAATGAAGAAATTCAGTACATCCCTAAGGAGTGGGTTATAACCAGCGTATAGATCATGACTGACATCACGAATGGCATCAAGGAACTGGAAATCGATCTGCCCCAAAGCATCATTGACGCTGATACCTGCTACCTGATTACCACCAGAACGACTGCTTCTATATAGTCTGATGTAGTCATGATCAATGATTTTCCATATCTCCTTAGCTGTAGTTGCATTGGCAACATCTGTCTTATAGTTGTCCTCTTGCACATCAGCCAATTTAAATTCATATCTCAATTCAGCTTCTTCGCTTAATGCAGGATCAGTCATCATACTGGAGAACAGCACCATTTCTGTAGAATCCAAGGCCTCACCCTCACTTCTATGGAGAACAAGTGTTATTTGGATACGTGGTGACTGCTGTTGAAGTGTTACCACATCTGTCTCATAAAATAAGTCACTCGTACCCAACCTATGACCGTCACTATAGCCAAGCACTAACCCCATTGCACGGAGCAGGTTACTTTTACCTGTATTATTATGACCTATTATGACATTTACTCCTTCATGGAAAGGAACCGAAGCATCTTTGAAGTTACGGAAGTTTGAAATTTTAATCTCTTTGATATACATATTATATTTCTTACCTAAAATATAGCTCGTATTGGTTCTTATGTTTATTGCATTTTGATGTTGTGAAAAAGTCTAAGTATTGGTAATGAGCATAAGTTATTCGCTTATTATGATAATATGCTGTTATTAAAAAAGTTATCTCCTTTAATATGCTTCTGTGTATTGCGTAACCTCCAAAGACTCTTTCAAGTGCAAAAGTACAAATAAACCAAGAGATTAAGATAAAATCTCCTTGATTTTTCACCTTAAATTAGTTGGCTTTCCGTATATTCGTTGGAACACCATTGTCGCAAGCGATTTTTGAACAACCGTGTGCTGACTACTGCATAGCTGGAGAAAAGGGCATTGCCTCACGCCTAAACGATGTTTAGACTGAGACGCAATGCCCCTTTCTTTTGCGCCTATACCAAGAAGTGCTTTTACGAATTTTCTATAGATTTTTCTTTTCACTGTTCCATTGGAGCCGGAAGTAGAAAACTGTATGTGACAGTTTGTCCATGAATGGTACAAACCGTCCCCCACACATAATATGTAAACCTGAAAGAATGTTTTATCCGCCCGTTCAAATGAGGTTGGTCAAACAGATTAAACATACTTCTATGCAGATGGTTTGCATGGTTTCACGCTTCCTGCAATGTTCCTTTTTTAGGGAAGGATTTCTTCTTTTACGAATTTCTCTTTGAAGCCTTATACTGAATTTGACTCTACTTCCGTTTATCTTCATTTTCGCATCTTTCAGTACATCGCATCAGGTAGTTATTTTCGTTCTGAACTCAAAATAATTAAATTGTGATTAACAAATAAAGATTGAGTTATATACAAAGAACCATCTGCATTTATTTGTGGATGGTTTTATTTTTCTACGGTCATTTCTTGTGATTGCCTTATGATTCCTATATGATAGGCGACACTACCATAAAAATCCGCTACTGATATTCTCCATTACTTACATTGATAATCAACAAGTAACCCTTATGATAGTTATGTTTCGTTGCTGTCTTCTTATGTGATGTATTACAGCACAAAATCAGCATAGAAAATCACTGTTACTTTGCCGAAAAATCGAACAAATAACAAGCAGTAATATGAGCGAAAAGAGCATTACTTTTGAAGATTTGCCCAAGGCAATGTCGTGGATGATGGACAAACTGAATGAATTGGATTCTAAAATTGACGGTCTGAACAATCAAAACTCAAATATTCCAACCGAACAATGGATGAATCTAAAAGAGTTGTGTGAGTATATCCCCAGTCACCCGGCAGAACAAACAGTGTATGGATGGACGAGTTGCCATCAAATACCATTTCATAAAAGAGGAAAGCGTATCATGTTCCTTAAATCCGAAATAGACGAGTGGCTTCATGCTGGTAAGATAAAATCTGAAAAGGATTTGGAAGATGAAGCCTCCAAGTTCATCAGGTCAAAAAGAAATACCCGATTCTAATGGATGCAATCAACTTATGTAATGCCATCAGAATGGAATTTGAAGGAGTCTTAGAAAAGAAGATTCCTTTAGATGCTTTTCCGGCTAAAATCCAAGATATGATATTGGCTTTAGCCAGGCAAGAGAATTATACCATAGAGTACATGATGGCTTCTCTTTTGATGGCGGTATCAACCGCCATCGGTAACGCTATCAATATCCGTATTCGTGGTGGATGGATTAGTAACTCTGCCCTTTATATGATATTGGTAGGTCGCCCTGGAACAGGTAAAACTCCACCTTTGGATTTTGCCTTTCGTCCTATCCGCAAGCATGATGCACAAGCTGTCAAACAATTCAAATTAGAGATGGAGCAATATAATAATCTGGTAGAGAGCAATAAAGGCAAGAAAGAAAACGCCACTCCTTTGCCTGACAAACCTATTTTACGAAGGACTATTATATCAGACTTTACTCCAGAAGCGTTAATGCGGGCGCTTGATGACAACCAACGTGGTATTGTGGTATATGTGGATGAGATTATGGGAATGTTTAATGCCGTGAACCAATACAGCAGAGGACAACTTATAGAGCAACTATTAACAGCATTCAGTGGCAAGCCGTTGGATATTTCAAGATGCAGTATGCCCGTCCCGATTCATATAGAATATCCCTTTATAAATATTGTTGGTACAATGCAGACAACCCGTATGCACGAATTGGTAGAAAAGGGTTATAAAGAGAACGGATTACTTGACAGAATTATTTTTGTTTATCCATCATCCCAAGATATTTCTGATTGGCAATTGGATGAAGATTCTTCTTTTGCATCTTTTGAAAAATACTCAAATCTGTGGGAGGCTATTATCAACAAAGTGATTGATTTACCTTTCATTGATAACGACAATGTACAAAACATATTGGATTTTTCTTCAGAAGCCAAAGCCTATTTTACTAATTGGCGTAATAATGCAATTCGATCCGTCAATCAAATTCCAGATGATGGACTGGTGGATAGCCGAATTATTAAAACTCCTATGATAACAGCTCGTTTGGCTTTAGTCCTGCAAATTCTTCGTTGGGCTTGTGAAGAGGTGCATAAAGATTTTGTGGATATAGATTCAACAAAATCGGCTATCGTTTTAAGTGAATATTTTGAGAGTTGTTATGCAGATATTCAGAAGTATATGTTGAGAGAGAGCATTGAACCTCAAAAGAAAGAATTGCTCGACTGCCTTTCTGCGACTTTTACTACTTCCGATGCCATTCAAGCAGGAAAAGAGGTCGGACTATCAGAAAGGTCTGTAATGTATTCTTTGGTCAATCTTGCTACAAATAAAATTATCAAGAAGATAAAACGAGGCGAATATGAGAAACTGCAATAATTCACACCATTTGCACCTTGCAGTTGTTGCAGTTTGCACTTTAGTCACATATAGGTTTCTGCAAAACTGCAATAAGTGCAAACTGCACGGGCTGCAATAATAAAACAATGAAGTATGAGCGAATATAGATTTTCCCTTCAAAAATATAAGCGAGGAACAAAGCTTTCATGCCCGAACTGTGGAAAGAAACAATGTTTTGTCAAGTATATAGACAATCAAGGGGAGATTACCTTTCCTGATTATGTGGGCAGATGTGACCATGAGCAATCCTGCAAATACCATTATATACCCTCGGATTATTTTAAGGATAACCCTACAATGATAGATTATGACAAGCGTAGTTTCATTAAAGCAAGCAATACCAAGCCATGTTTGCCACCTCCCACTTCCTTTATTGATAATAAACTGATGGAGCGTTCTCTTACTAACTATGCTATGAATCCATTGTACATCTATCTGTCCGGTGTATTGGGCAAAGATGAGACATTACGGATATTCCAACTGTATCATGTTGGAACTTCAAAGAAATGGGGCGGTTCTACGGTTTATTGGCAAATTGATTGGCAAGGTAACGTGCGAACAGGAAAGATTATGTTGTATGATAGAACAACAGGACATCGGATAAAAGAACCGAGAAGTTATGTGAGTTGGGTGCATACAGAGTTGAATCTTCAAGACTATCATTTGAAGCAATGTTTCTTTGGCGAACACCTCTTGTCTAAGAACCCAACCAAATCGGTTGCGATTGTTGAAAGCGAAAAATCAGCATTGATAGCTGCCCATTATATGCCGGATTTTATATGGTTGGCAACAAGCGGAATGCACGGCTGTTTTAAAGCCGATGTTGTCAGTATCTTGAAAGGTCGGTCTATTATGTTATGTCCTGATTTGGGTGCAAAGGAAGTTTGGCTGAAGAAAATTCCATTACTTTCATCTATCTGCTCTAAAGTTGTATTAAGTGATAGTTTGGAACAATGTGCTACTGACGAACAGCGAAAGAATGGATTGGATATTGCAGATTTTTTATTGATGGTCGATACGCCAGCGATGATACTTCAGAAGATGATTAAACGGAATCCAAACCTACAGACTTTGATAGACTGTTTGCATTTGGAACTGGTAGATTCAAGTTAGACAGTAGAATTTTTGAAAGCCAAACAGAGGGAGAAAGAAAATTATTGATTATCCAAACGAGGATTAATATCAGTAGCCACTCTTTGTATCGGCAGATAAATGAATTTCCATTGGACAAATACAATGCTTGCATTGAGATTGATAATGCCCCATTTTTAATGGGTGTTCTATGCAAGAAGTACCACCGTCCGACAAAATAGTTTCACTCTTTTGTCATCATGGAGGCTTCTTGCATTACTCGCAGGCTCGCAATGAATTGAATATTTTATAAATAAATTCCAGTTATAAACAGCTATGGATATACAACAAGACAACGAAAAACAGAATGTTCGTAACCGCCATATAGACATTCGTTTGACCGAAGAAGAATATAAAATGGTTGTTGAGAAAGCAACCGAATGTGGACTGACACTTAGCAACTACGGACGAAAATTACTCCAAAATCACCATCCAAGCAAACGACTTTCCGATGAGGAAGTACAAGGCTTAAACTCTTTGTCGGATGCAAGAGCTGACCTTATCCGCATTCAGAATGTTCTTAAAGGTAAACCGGACGAGATAAAAAAGAGATATTTCCGTGATGAGAATTATATGCGTGCATGGATAGAAGCTGTCAATAGGCTTATTGCCCGATGGGGGCAGATACGGGACAGTATAAATCAAATTTGAAATTATGATAGCACAAGGAAACGCAATCTCTCACGGAGCGAGAGCCATTGAGTATTCAATGGAAAAAGACAAGGCACAACTTGTCAAAGTGAATGGTCTGCCGGAAAATATCGAGCCTTTGGCTATGTGGTCACGGATGATGCAGCACCAGCACCAATGTATGAAAGACAGGTATAATCCGAAGCCCATAACCTTGAACGCACTGCGCTTTGAAATTTCTCCAGCCAAAGAAGAAACTATAGGTTGGTCGATGAAAGACTGGCAGGATTTGGCAGATGAATTTATCACTGTGCTTGATGGTATTGACAAAAGACCTGGTAAATCAGATTGTCACCTCAAGCCAACCAATATCAAAAACAGTCAGTATGTTGTTTCGCTACATACTGATAGCAAAAGTGGCATTCCGCACCTACACATTGTGGCTAACCGCATAGACAATATGGGTAAAACGAATGATGCACATTACATCGGTGAACGTGCCGTTCATGTAGCTAACATCATCAATGAGAAACGAGGGTGGGTACAATCTACGCAGCGTCGTAATGAGAACATTCGACAAATCAGTGAAGACTGTATCACTGTTCTGAAAGCCATGCCTAAATTTGATTGGGCTACTTATTGTCAGATGCTAAACGCGAAGGGATATGACATAAAACTGACAAAGGATGATGAAGGAGCGGTAAAAGGTTATGCCATACGAAAGGGGAACTCCATTTATAAATCTTCAATATTGGGTAAAAGTCGAAAGTTAATGCCGTCAAAAATTGAAGCGACATGGGCTGGATTACATGCTTCTGACAAACAAATTCCTATTCAGTCAAAGAATGCTGCTACTCAAATAAAAGCCTATGATAATAAAGAGGTAGTGCCACAATCTAATCATCCAATTCATCATTATTCCATATCTGTAGATGAAGAGCAATTCGAGGTTGATATACCTGATATAATCAAGTCTGTTTTTGACGAAGAATTTGGAAACCTTGATGAAGGAATCAAACATGCTGATTTGCTTAAAGTTGCCACCTTGTTGTTTGCCGGACATTTGGATGCAGCCACTTCTATGTCATCTTCATGCGGAGGTGGTGGCAGTCCCGGTAGTGGATGGGGGAAAGACAAAGACGAGGATGAACGCAACTGGGCAATCTGTTGTGCAAAAATGGCAAAATGGCTCTGCAAGCCGATTAAACGTGGCAGAAGTAGATAATAATTCATTTATAATCAGACAGAATAATGCGTAGAAGTAAATATGACCAATCTTCTTTGCCTATAAAGGATGGTAAGGATATGGATAAAGATGATAACATCAGCGAAATAGAAAACCGTGTGGAATTTGATGCCGAGCTTGTAAATCTGGCGAATCAGTTAGAGGATATTAAAGCTGTTATCCAAGAATTGAGACAGGTAAAAACATTTGTAGATGGTTCTGTATCAACCTTTGAAGAGTCGGCACAGGCTCTCAAAACTGCTGTAAAAGCATCTAATAATATCTCTGATGCTATTTGTAGAACCTTTATGCAGGTAGAGAATACAGTTATAACTGTCAAACTTAGCGAAGAGGATAAATCCATTCTTGCAGAGTCTCGACATAAATTGATTGAAGAAGAAAAATCTTTATTTGAGAAGCAGATAATAGAATTGAAGACACTTCATATTAATCACTGGAGAGATGTCCAAAATCTCATCAAATCAGAAGCAGGATTTTACTTTACAGGATGGTTCGCAAAGGTGATAGGAGTATCATATCTCGTCCTTTATATTGCTTGTATCATTATGTTTTTTCTATTGATAAAGTGATGGACTGCTTTACATACGCCCCATTATCAGCAGGACGTTCTGTTTGAAGTGCCGAGTTCGTGGGTGTGGTGTAGGTTGGAAGATATAGCTTATGTTGCGTCTGGAAGTACACCTGATAAAACATGCTTTGTAGAGAATGGTGTTCCTTACATTAAGATGTACAATCTCAGGAATCAAAAAATAGATTTTGCCTATCATCCACAATATATTACAGAAGAAGTGCATAATGGAAAGCTCCAGCGTTCGCGCACAGAAGTAGGAGACCTTATTATGAATATTGTTGGACCACCTCTTGGTAAACTTGCAATTATTCCTACAACATTGCCACAAGCAAATTTTAATCAGGCCGCTGTACTAATACGCCCTTACAAATTTAAAGAGGTGTTGGTATCATATCTAAAAGTCTATTTAGAGGAAATGTCAGAAATAAATTCTATTGCAACACGAGGTTCTGCCGGACAGGTTAATATATCACTGACACAATCTCAAAATATGCGAATACCAATACCGCCTTTAAATGAAGTTATAAGGATAATTAAAGAGGTGTCTAAGTATGATATTTTGATTGATTCGCTCAAACAAAATATTACTGACATTCAAAATCTTATAGCCTATACCAAATCCAAAATTCTTGATTTAGCCATTCACGGTAAACTCGTACCGCAAGACCCCAATGACGAGCCAGCCATCGAACTCTTGAAGCGTATAAATCCCGACTTCACACCTTGTGATAACGGGCATAGTGAGAAGTTACCTCAGAGTTGGACTTGGGTGAAAGGAAAGAATATCTTTTCACCTATGAAATCAGCAAAGCCTAAGAATGACGAATTTCTATATATAGATATTGATTCGATTGATAATAAGCAACAAAGAATAAGCGATATTAAAACAATAAAAACGGCAAATGCACCAAGTAGAGCCAGCCGATATACTCAAAAGAATGATGTTATATTTTCAATGGTTCGTCCTTATTTGCGCAATATAGCGAAGGTCGTTAATAATAATTGTATAGCATCGACAGGATTTTACGTATGTAGTGCTATTCCACAAATTCTAAGTTCTGATTATTGCTATTATCTTATGGTTTCAGATTATGTTGTGAATGGCTTAAACCAATTTATGAAAGGAGATAATTCTCCCTCTATTAATAAAGGACATATTGATGAATGGTTATTTCCATTACCTCCATTAACTGAGCAACAACGTATTGTTCAAAAAATAGAAGAATTGTTTCCCGTACTTGATAACATCCAAAATGCCTTAGAAGTGTAATCAAATACACTTCTAAGACAGATGAGACTTTACCAGTTTACGACTTTATCTACAATTTTTTGTTGTTCGCTGGCAGTTCTGCGAAGATAGATACGAGTGGTCTCGATACTCTCATGCCCCATAAGGTCGGCAAGTAGGGCAAGGTCATTAAAGCGGTCAAGAAAGTTTTTGGCGAAACGATGACGGAATGAATGAGGATAAACCACCTCCTTGTTCATCCCGTATTTCTCGGCAAAATGCTTGAGTTGGGAAGCTATTCCACGAGTGGTAATGCGCTGCCCGAAACGGTTCAGAAAGATATAGCCGGAAGTAAGTCCTATTTCTTTGAGCCATTTCGCAGCCTCCGTGCGTAAGTTCTTTGGTATATACAAACGACGTATTTTCCCACCCTTGCTATAAAGGTCAAGATGCCCGACTTGTATATGCTCTGCTTTGATATGGAGCAGTTCGCTGACACGTGCCCCTGTAGCAGCCATAAACCATACGATGAAATACCACTCATCATAGCCATCGGCTTTAAGTCGGGATTTGAGAAATTTGTAATCGGCATCGCTGATTACATTTTCCAAAAAATTCTTCTGCTGTACCTTTACGAACTTTACTTTCAGTTTCTCCTGTTTCGTAAATTCAAGATACTTGTTGATACCTTGCAGTCGAAGGTTTACTGTCTGTGGTTTGAAGTTCTCCACCAAGTACCCCTTATATGCCAAGAGGTTCTTTTTGTTTACTTCCCCATAATGACTGAGGAAATACTGCACCGTCCACACATACGAGGTGACAGTGTTCTTGGCAAGATTAGTTTTTGCCAAATGATTTTTGAATTTTGTTACCATATTACATTGATTTAGAATGAATATGGTAATAATATAAAAGAACGTATCGGGCATTATACGCAGTTGCCTGAAGGATGGGCAATTGCCCCTATGGAAATATTATGTTCTCTATTTGATGGTGATAAGCAAAATGGCATAGAACGAATAAATCTTGATGTTAAATATTTGCGTGGAGAGCGTGATGCCAAGACTTTGACTTCAGGCAAATATGTGGTTACAAATTCTCTTTTGATTCTAGTAGATGGCGAAAACTCAGGTGAAGTGTTCATCACTCCAATCGAAGGTTATCAAGGAAGTACATTCAAACAATTGTCTATTAATGACAATCTGAATACGGATTATATTTTGCAAGTTATAAACCTACATCGCAAGACTTTACGAGAGAATAAGGTTGGCTCTGCTATTCCACACTTGAATAAAAAACTATTCAAGGCAATAGAAGTACCAATTCCGCCTTACAATGAGCAACAAAGAATTGTAGAGGCTATAAATAAAGCTTTTATGTCTTTGAACTTAATAATGGAGAGTTTATAAACTCTCCATTATTACATCTAATTGAGCAAAGAGGTTGCGAATTGCATAGGCAATTCGTCTTTGTTCTGCTTTTGGTGGTATTGGAATCTCTAATTTTGAATATTCGGAAATCCAATATCGTTTATGAGTGTCACCTACCAATCTGGTAACGCTCATAAACATTGCAACATAATCAATTTCAATATCCTTGCGTATTTTTAGAATTTTCATGGCTGATGATTTTACTTTGTAAGGAAAATCAACTAGTTTGGAATCTGTTGTAAAATCATCAAAGATTATACAAGGAAGATTTGAAAATATCCCTGTTGTTTCATTGGTATAGCCAATTATAAAAGACTTTCCTGCTGTCAAAACTGGAATAGAATAGGAATCATCATAAGCTGTTGAATTTACAATATAAGCTGTGGGCTGCTCATAATCTACAACTTGTTCAAGCCTACAAACAGTCCATCCTTCAGGCAACTGCGTATAATGCCCGTTATCACAAGGTGTGAAGTCGGGATTTATGAGCTTCAAGAGTTCGATGGCTGGCTCGTCATTCGGGTCTTGCGGTACAAGTTTGCCGTGAATGGCAAGGTCAAGAATCTTGCTTTTGGCTTGTTTGATTGTAGTCTGCAAATCGGCTTTAGCATTCTTGACTATGTTAATTAACGAAATCCACTTATCCATCTCTGCAACAATTCTTCCTTGTTCCTTCAATGGAGGAATAGGTAGCATTAATTGTGATAGCTTTTGGGCATTGATATTAGACTGATTAACAGCATCTGTTTTCTCATTATAACACCAATCACGATAATAGCCACTATTCATTACAGTGTTAAGGTAGTCAGGAGAAATTAATAAAGATCTAACACGAATAAGATAGCCTGCATATATGGCTGGCTGTTCTTCCTTGTAGATTGCCGTTTTTCCAACCCATTCACTACTATTTGTGCGATTAAACAGTAAATCGTCTTTTTCTAATGAGTATTGTTCAATATCTTCATCATTCGAAGAATACACTAAATTTGAATAATCTATTGTACCAACATTCGTAATATTCCCCATTCGTAAAACAGCTATTTTACCCACACTTGATGATTTCTCAGAAGTTCCGTATTTTAATTCGCATACAATATCTTCCAACCTACACCACACCCACGAACTCGGTATCTCAAACGGCACATTGGCTTCGCCGACCTCTTGGTTCTCATAATGGGGCGTATCGGAAGTTTTTACCGACTTCTTGCTCTTCTTGATTTTTCCCTCTTTTATCAATCGTTCTTTTTCAGCCTTGATTTGTTCAAGCAATACAGATGCAGGCTCATCGTTTGGGTCTTGCGGAACGAGTTTGCCACGAATGGCAAGGTCGAGTATCTTTTGACGTAATTTCTTTGTATCCATACCGATTAGTCTTTATCTAAGAAAAGGTTGCAAAATTCATTTAACTGTTGCTGCATCCGCTCTTGTGGAATAAGGATGCGTTTATATTCTGCTATCATTGTGGGACTCATGCTTCGGCTCATGGCATATTCCACTACCACTTTGTCGGCTTCCGGGCAAAGGATAATGCCAATAGAGGGGTTTTCGTTGGAACGCTTTACATCCCTGTCAAGTGCTTCTAAATAAAATTCCAACTGACCGAGGTCGCGCGGATGGAATTTTGTCTTTTTCAGTTCTACGGCAACTAATGCTTGTAAGCCACGATGGAAGAACAGTAAATCAGCTTTGAATGTAGATGCACCGATATTGAGCCGGTATTCTTGATCCATAAAGATGAAATCTTTGCCAAGTTCAAGAATGAACTGTTTCATGTGTTCCACCAAACCATTTCTTAGTTTTGCTTCGCTGTGTTTCTTTGGCAAGTTAAGAAAATCCACAAATAAAGTGTCTTTGAACATTATAGGAGCATTTGGATAAGCATTGAGTAATCCTTTCGACATATTATCCTTGCTGCTCAATAAAGCGGTATATGTTTGATTGGAAATACAACGCTGAAGTTCCCGTTTTATCAAATGTTCCTTATTGGCATAGAGTATATAGAACATTCGTTCTTCAGTACTTTTGCATCGACTAAGAATCTCTACATGATTGGTCAGTGTAGTCAATTCCAATATTTTAGGCATTTGTATGCTTGGGAGCTGGATAATTTGTGCAGTTTCTGGCTGCACAATTACAGTTACCTCTTGTGTAAGTTGGCTTGCTTCAATTTGTGCAGTTCTTGGCTGCACAAATTCAGTATTCAAATACTTTTCTACAGTGGCATTGAATGTTTCCGATGAATATTCATCATAGAACATCACCATATTATAAATGCTTCTCCGGCTATAACCTTTTATATCTGGTCGTTGAGAGCGGATGTATTCGGACAACTGCGTTACAACCTTGCTTCCCCATTCTTCGCTTTTCAATTTGGCTGAAACATATCCCCCGACATGCCACGCAGTGAATAATAGCTCGTTATTTACAGCTCTCGATGCACGCCCCTTGTGCTGGAGAATGATGTCTATGACTTCTCCAAACTGTTGCTCCATTGATATGGCTACCTTATTATCTTTCATACACTCAATCTTCATTTATGTTTGCGAGCAATTTTTCAAGTTCAGCTACAGCCGAACTTATCGTTTGGCTTTTATTCTTGATATCAGCCATCAGCTCTGCCAGTGAACGGTTGTCCACCTCACCACCTTGCTTTATCCAAGTAATGTCAAGGCTTGTCTTATCACGTGCCAGTATATCTTCTATTGGATATTTACGCCAACGTCCTTGCGGATTATTCTCGGCATCGTAGGTCTCTGTTCGATTATTATAACAGGAAACAAAATCATCTAAATGATGGCGTTCCAGCTTATTGGTGGCAAGCGTGTGTTTTACATCAGTACGATAGTCGTAAAACCATATTTCTTTGGTTGGTTGTCCTTTACTGAAAAACAATACGTTGGCTTTTACACCTTGCGCATAGAAGATTCCTGTAGGCAAGCGCAAGATAGTATGCAGATTGAAATCTTGCAACAGGCGTTTACGGATGGTTTCACCAGCTCCGGCTTCAAAGAGGACATTATCAGGAAGCACCACGGCAGCACGCCCTCCGGTTTTGAGCATAAGCATCATGTGCTGGAGAAAGTTCAACTGGTTATTCTTGGTCTCCACATAGAAATCCGGGCGATTGATGTCCACAGAGCCGGCAGGGCGAGTTCCAAAAGGAGGATTGGCGAGTATCACATCGACAAGGGTTGACGGTTCTTTTTCCAAAGAGTCCTCGCACACAATCGGACTACGGTCTGTGCCTATACCATGCAAATAGAGATTCATTGAAGCAAGCGTTACCACCAAAGGCGTATTATCCACACCTTGCAAGGCCTTGTCGCGCAAAAAATCGCGTTTTTCTTTACTAGCCGACTGCCCTTTCATATAATCATAGGCAGTAAGCAAGAATCCACCAGTACCGCAAGCAGGATCACAAACAGTTTCGCCCATTTGCGGATTGATGCAATCTACCATTGCCTGGATTAAAGGACGAGGTGTAAAATATTGTCCGGCACCACTTTTTTTATCTTGTCCGTTCTTTTCAAGAATACTTTCGTAGATTGCACCTTTTACATCACCATCCATGATGAGCCATTGCTCTTCATTTATCATAGTGATAACCTTTTTCAGATAAACAGGCTTGTCTATCTTGTTTTGTGCTTTGGTATAAATAGTACCAATCAAATTATCCTGTTCACTAAGCAATTTCAGCGTCTCTTCGTATTGCTTGACCAGTTCTAATCCATCAAGAGAAATCAAATCATCCCATCTATAACCAGCAGGTATTGCCGATTCCATTTCAAAGAAATCTACATTCTCGGCATCCATTTTTAAGAATAGAAGATAGGTCAATTGGGTGATATAATCGGTAAATCCAATACCTTGTCCGGCAAGAGTTGTTGCCAGATTCCATACTTTTTTGGTGAGCGATTGCTCTGTTGCGTTATTTGTTGTCATAGTTAATCAATATTTTCATGTTCTATTATAAGCATATCACTCAATGTTACCTTATAATATCCTTTGTCTGTAATATAATAAAATGGATATTCGGAATTACCCTCTTTTGAGACATCAATAAAACCATTCCACAAAGAAACTTTTGGAGCTGGAGCACTCGGATCAAGGCAGAAAATTTTGGTTATAATGTCATCATCATTCGTTTCTATCCCAATTGCTAGTAAGGCATGTGCACCGTCATCGAATTCTGTCGATATTATCACAGGAATGTTATCATTGATAAAATCCCCTACTGTTTCTATTCTATCATCATTCGTTTTTGGCCTTTTATGTATTGCGTGAACTCCAAAAGATTGTTCATTGATTTCACGTGCTAATGCTGTATAGTTATAGCCATTTTGAACAAGTCCCTGCTCATAGAAAAAATGATATAAGAACTTACCTTTAGCGGTACGTCTATCTAAAGAACGATATATTTCAATATCATCTTTCCCTATCATTCCTTGGCAAAGCATAGCCATTACAAGGGAATAGATAGAACATGCACCATCTAAGTCACCTTGTTGCTTATGTACATTGACCCATTGGTTATTTGAATCTTTTGTTTGTAACCCTTTCCGGTTTAAACGTATATTATCTATTATTTGTATAGTTGCCATTTTCTTATGCTGCTTTTCTTAATACTACAAATGTGTAAATCGAACGAAGTGCTTCATCTGCTTTTTGCATATTGCCAAACGCCCGAATCATTTGGGCTGCGTGGGTTGCATCATCTTCACGAATATCTCTGACAGTACAAGCCCCGTTAGAAGCTATGTAATCCACTATACGACTGACGACTTCGCGCTGCCTGTCGGTTATTTCACGTTGATTTTGCCCTAACCATAGATTGAAATATTGCCTGGATGTAGTTACAACACTGTCCAACCGTTCAATTTGGCGGAAAGCAAAGCGTACAAGTTGTATGATGTTTGTCAAAGCATCACTTTCTTCTTTTGTTGTAGAACGCTTTACCTTGCCAGGAGAAAGAATGGCGTATGAGTTCCAAATTTGTCTTGGAGTAAAATGGCTGTTTGCCATTTTAAGTTTATACTCCAAATCTTTCAGCATTGAATAAGTTATCGGTTCGCCTTCATTGTTATAGATGATGCGAAGGGCCTCTATTTCATCCGAATTCTCTTTACAAAACTCCTCAAAAGCCTCCGTTGTGTTTTTAGCATCCTCAATGGAGAAGCCTTTTGAGATAAGCGTATCTTCTCCGGGCATTAGCGTATTGACAAATCCAGCTGCAAGAATAAGCAGATATCTCCTGGCATCGGCATGGTTGGCAAGCGGGGATACCAATCCTTTGCGCTCCACATTGGGTTCATCGGTGTCAACAAACGGCGGGAGTTTGTCGTTTTCAAGCGCACCGTATATTCTAGCGGAAAGTTCCTTCATATCATCATTCGATAAAAGAGCAAACTCTCGCCGCTGCGCATCATCCGCTTTGTTATATATTCGGGCAAGCGTAGCTGCGAGCCGTTTGAGGTATTCATCAGGAATATAACCATGACTGATACGCTCCAATAACTCTTTCAGAGTAATAGTTTTTGTAGTCGGGTCATCGGTGGCTGTCGGAATTGTCTTTTCATGTTCAGTAACACCTACCGCATCAACCAAATAGAAACAATCTTTACTGAAAGCGTTGGGAGTAACATTACGTAATTGCTCATCACCAATAGTACGCACTCCACGCCCTTTCATCTGAATATACAAAGGCAATGATTCCACATCACGCATGAACATTACCACTTCCAACGGTTTTACATCTGTTCCGGTAGCAACCAACGTACAAGTCACGGCAATGCGGAAATCCTTGTCATTGCGGAATTGGCGTATCAGTTCGTTGCTATCGCCTGCCGAATAGGTAATTTTCTGAACGAAGCGATTGTCTGTTCTGCCAAATACCTCCTTAGCGATTTGTACTATATTGGTAGCATGGGCTTCATTGAGAGCGAATATCAATGTCTTGGGCAGATAGTCAAAATGTTCATTGTCTTTTCTTTGTGGGTCATTGAATAATTCAGTATAAACAACATCCCGATAAGTTGAAAGAATTAACTTTATCTGAGCCGGATTGACAATACTCCGATTAAGTTCCTTATTTGTATAGGTTTTGGTCTCCTTATTGTTTACAGTCTTAACCTCACCCGTATATCTTGTTTCTTCTTTAATTTTCTCGCCCTCTAATATAGCGCCACCTGTTTCTGTAACCTGCGTTTTTATTCTATATACCCGGCAATCCACATTCACACCGTCAACGATACTCTTTTCCAATGTATAGTTGACAATACGGTTGTTATTGAAGAATGCCATTGTTTCAGGAATAGGCGTTGCCGTCAAACCGACCAATCTTGCCGTATCGAAATATTCCAGTACTTTACGCCAATTTCCATAAATCGAGCGGTGGCACTCGTCGATTATAATCATATCGAAGTAATCGTGTGGCAAGTTCGGATTGGGAGGCAAGGTTACTTCTTCTATCGGCTCGTTCTCGTCATCATCATCGTTATCACCAACATCTTCGCCTTTCAAAAACGAAAACAGGCGTTGTATTGTGGAAATAACTACGTTGCTATCAGAAGGAATAGACGACGAGCGAAGCCGATTGACGGTAAAGATGGTGTTGAAGGCATCTCCGTTTTCGGTCAAGCGAAAAGTACCGAACTCACCTTCTGCCTGCTTTCCCAGATTATTCCGGTCAACAAGGAATAATACTCTACGCATTGAAGTATAAGAAAGCATTCGGTAGGCAGTAAGACAAGCTGTATATGTTTTACCAGCACCGGTGGCAAGAACCATCAATGCCCGATTTTGTCCACTACGGAAACTCTTTTCAAGTTCAGTCACCGCCTCATATTGGCAATCACGAAGCCCTTTCTTTTTCAATGTCGGTAGTCCTGCAAATGTATCTTCAATTCCCAACTTCTTAACTAACTCATGTGGCGTCGGGATAGACATTATCTGCTTGAAATATGAATCTTGTTCACGGAAATCGCAAAAATATAAATCTTTACCATTTGAAGTAAAAATGAAAGGCAATGGCTTTTGATATGTCTGATAGATATTAGGAACATTTCGGGCATATAAGGCAGCCTGTTCACATACTTTATTGGAGAAAGCGTCTATATCTTCCCTTTTTGCTTCAAGTACCCCAACTGCCTTTCCGTTAATAAACAGAAAATAATCAGCTTCAAGATTACCTTTTAGCAGACCCTCTCTTATAGCGACTGCTGTACAAGTCGGTTCGTAGTCTTCTCTATCAACCACTTTCCAACCTGCATCGGCAAACCATTGGTCAATCTTTATTCTCGCTTTTTCTTCAGGTGTCATATATTCCTATATTTTTGTATTATCGGAAGTTAATAGCATTATTTGTCATTCGTGTTTATGGGACTATTTATTGTTGAGACAACATAAATGTCTTGTATTCACGAACTATCAATTCTTTTATATCGACTTCAAGTAAATCTGAAATCTTCAAAAGGCAAGCCAAGTCTGGTTGAGAAGTATTGGTACACCATTTTGAAACAGTTGATGGATTTACATTCAGTTGCTCTGATAACCACTTACTTGTTCGTTTCTTTTCGCATAAGACAATCTTCAGTCTGTTTATATCTTCCATATCATCCTATTATAATTCGCAAAGATAGTGATTTTATTTCATTTATTTTCCATAGATGAGGTATTTCGATAAGATATTCTCATCAATTTCAATCTTATGTCGTCCTGTGGTTGTGCGTAGATTCTTCCTGACAGTGTCAAATGTAGAGTTGGCAAACCATTCAGCGAATGTAGCCATTACAAATGAGGTAGTCATATCTCTGCCTATATTATATTGAAAAGCGATATTCCAAGCAAAGTTCTTTAACGAGATTTGAGTGAGGGAGGTACGCTTCTTGATATGAATTTCGGTCACAGAAAGCACTTGGCGATTGGTCGCAAAATAACGGACAGATTCGCAAATCTGGTAAATCTCTGTTTCATCCAAGTCAAAACGTTTAAATGTATCTCGTGTGTATCTAAGGGTAGCATTTAATTTTGCATCTTCTTCCTGTTCTTTTTGTTGTTGGTATTGTTGCTGCTCATGTTGGTATTCATAATGGAATAGCTCCATTCGCTTTTTCTGGATTTCCTCATAGTTTGAAATAGGCGAAGCAACCAAAGTATGTGCCTTTTTACTCGCACATTTTTTGAATGATGCCAAAAGTGATGTTGGAATAGCATCCACAATATACCTTGCTAAGATAATGCAAAGATGGTATAGTAGTTTTAGCATGATATATCCGGCAACCATAACTAATGGCAGGAAACTAATTCGTATGCTAAGCATATTGCATACTTGAAATGCAATCATTGAAGCCAGCAGTACTATAATAATTTCTATTGCTAGCGAGTGGAATATATATTGTTTTTGCTTCATACCTATTGTTGTTTATTTCGCAATACAAAGATACAGCATATTTTCATAAAAAACGAAAGAGAAAAATAGGTATGATTTTGCAAATCAATTGCTTATGAAAAGAAAAGCCAAACAAGAGCAAATATCCAATGCAAAATGAAAACATCTGCAAATAAAAGAAAGCACTTAAATAAAGTTAAAGTTTTATTTGCGTGGTTTTTGGACGCAACAACTACCCTGTAAACTCTCCATTTGAATATAAAACACTCATATTTGTACCAAACTATATATAATTTATTGATATTCAATATAAATTATCTTTGAGGAAGTCAAATAATAAGTAATTCAAAGTAGTAAAGTAAGAAATTACTGAATAGATAAATCATAAATGAGGCATAATTAATAGTAATTGTGTCTCATTTTTTTATTGTAGTATATGAATAAAGAATTTATTAGAAAAACAAAGGAAAGTAAACCAGTTGTTGCAATATGTTATGACTTTGATAAGACATTATCACCAGATGACATGCAAGCGCAAGGGTATATACAATCTGTTGGGGATGAAGTCGAATCTTTTTGGAAAGAGTCCAATGGGTTAGCTGAAGAGAATGACATGGATCAAAATTTGGCTTACATGTTTACCATGATTCAGAAAGCGCATGGAAAAGTCATATTTAATAAAAAGGCATTAATGGATTATGGGGCGAAAGTACAATTATTCCCCGGTGTTGAGACTTGGTTTAAGCGCATTAGAGACTATGGCATGGAAAGAGGAGTTATTGTAGAGCATTATATCATTTCATCAGGTCTTAAAGAAATGATAGAAGGTACAAAAGTCGCTAATGAATTTGAAAAAATTTATGCCAGTTCCTTCTATTATGATAAAGATGGTGTTGCTCAATGGCCAGCACAAGTTATTAATTACACGAGCAAGACTCAATTCCTTTTTAGAATAGAAAAAGGGACATTAGATGTGAATGATTCAGGTGTCAATGACTATTTTAAACCAGAGGACATTCGTATTCCTTTCAGAAATATGGTATATATAGGTGATAGTGATACGGATATACCTTGTATGAAACTCATTAATTCTTATTCAGGTCATTCTATTGGAGTTTATAATCCCAAAACAAAAGATAAACGAAAAGTCTATAAAATGATGGAGGATAAGCGCATAAAATATTATACTCCTGCAGACTATACAGAAGGATCTGAATTGGACAAATTAGTCAAAACCATTATTGATACAACTGCATCGAATGAAAAATTGATGGCTGTCCATTACATAAATAAGCAAGAGCAGGTAAGCCATAATGAACAGATAGATAATAAGGAAGACAAAGAAAAAGAGAAACTTATTATGGATTTGGAAAATAGCAACAGTTTTAAACAAACTCATTCAATAATTTCAGAACTTAAGAAAATCAAGAACTGGACTTTAGAAGAAAAGAAGCAATTAAAGATTATAGCGGAGAAGAATAAGCAGATTTCTTATATAATGAAGGATGGTGATGTTGCCTCTTTCTACTCATCTCTTGAATAGACTTAAGATTTTTCTACCAACTGTCCTCCTGATTCAAAATAGCTGACGGCAAAAAGTCGTACCTGACGGAGAACCACGTTTCTCCATATAATCCAATTGAGTAAACATATGCCTTGAATGGGGAAATTAAATTAATTGCCAAACGCTAGTGTTCCGGTTTTAATGTGACACTAGCGCTGTTGTTTCTTTTTCTCTTCTCTCCCTAACCTTTTCTAATCCCGGCATTTTTTTAGCCAATGCACTTTCTCCAGCAGGAAAATAGAGCGGAAAAATTTTATATAAAAAACTCACAATTTTACTACGGCTTTTATCCATATTGTAAAAAGCAGAGCAGACAAAGTACATTAGTTCTTGCTGACTACATGTTTCTTTGGGCTGTATGTTTATTGAGGGAGCAACTATCAAGTCATGTTCAGCAAATGATAGAGCACTGGCAAGTATAGCTTCCTGTTCTTCTTCAGTAAATACCTTGATTTTTTCTGTTAACCATTCAAGCTCTCCTTGCTGAAGTGCTTGTTGCTTTTCGTTTTGATGTTCCAATAGGATTGCCACATTTTCTTGTTGCTTTTCTGTCAAGGCGTTTTCCAATGCTTGGTTCTTTCGTTTAAGAACATTGAATTTTAGCAAAGCAGCAATGTACATACAGAAATATCCTACTGCAATATCGAATATTAGGACAAGCAGATAATTGTTACTTGAGTTTTGTATGCCACCAGCCATATATTCATTAATAGGGATAACAGCTAATAGCATGATAATGGCTATTGCATAAAGCACTCGGTATCGCGTTTTATGGTTTACCTGTGGCAAAGAGGCAAGCAAAAAGGCGATAATCAAAACGGCTATGATTGCAAAGAGTGGTATGAAAGAGGTCTCCATAGGTTTGTTGTTCTGTTTATGGTTTAACAATAATGCGCCAATAACCAGCCTTGTCTGAACCTTCGTGAACCAAAATTCCCATACCCCTAGGGCTCTTGATATTTTTTTCTATAGCGCGTTTAGTTACACCAATCTTGTTGGCCATATTATCAGCTGTGATTGAAGGATCTGAAATAACGAGGTCGATTATCTTTTGTGCAGTTTTACTGACTTTCTTCTGTGTTTCCGATGTATCTCTGAACTTATCCGCATTTACACCGAACTTTTCGACCGAACTTTCTTTGTTTACAGGATACTTTTCGAGGGTACTATTTACCCTGTTGGCTACTTCTTCAACAGGTATTCTGCCGTGCTCACTCCAGTTCAGATTATAGAATGTGGTGTAGAAAGAAGTCGCTTCCGTTTGATATTGCGGCTCTTTTCCTTGCAAGAAATTAGGTAACTTCTCTGTAAGCTCTCGCATTTTACGTAAACCGGAACCACGTTTCTCCATATAGTCCAACTGTGTGAACACGTCCGCAATGACGGGATTGCGGCGCATGGATGGAACTTTGTATATGTCTCGGTCTTGAATCCGTGTTCCGTCAAGCATTGCACCCGGTGATACCAATTCTACACGGTCATCGTAAATGTCAATATGCACTTCACCGCCCATCACAGTATAATCTCTATGGATAAGGTGGTTTACCAATCCTTCGAAGATAGCACGGTCGGAATAGTCGGGGAGGTTAAGGCGATAGTTTGGCATCTTCA
>ERZ859817.468-NODE-468-length-26318-cov-1.833835_pt1 | contig 26318 bp, 31 predicted proteins | sample MGYA00509986_ERZ859817 | MGnify/ENA primary metagenome ERZ859817 (study PRJEB30046, sample SAMN00715155) | human gut metagenome | study: EMG produced TPA metagenomics assembly of the A metagenome-wide association study of gut microbiota in type 2...
ATGATGAACGCCCTGTGCTACTGGACACATATTTTCTACTTCTTGTGTATAAATCATTTTCATACTCCTTTCGTAACTTAAAGCAAATATACAGTACTTACTTTATTCGTACTTTGCTTATTTTCTCACAATCTCTGTAATTAGTCAATGTGCTTTATTGATTTTTTTCGACGATTTCCGTCTTATTCTTATAAATGCTTCCCGCCGGTACAAAGCCACGCACACTCGAAAGCGGGTAAATGTTGCTGTTTCTGCCAACAATCGTACCCGGATTTAATACGCTTCCACAGCCGACTTCTACACCATCTCCTAAAAATGCACCGATTTTTTTGATTCCGGTATCGATTGGCATATCCGGCGCCTTTATTGTAATCAGCTTTTTATCGGACTTGACATTGGATGTAATCGAACCGGCGCCCATGTGTGCCTTATATCCCAAAATGGAATCGCCCACATAGTTATAATGCGGCACCTGTACTTTATTAAATAAAATCACATTTTTTAATTCTGTCGAATTGCCGACAACAGCACCCTCCCCGACAATTGCCTTGCCGCGGATAAATGCGCAGTGACGTACCTCCGCCTCTTTGCCGATAATACACGGACCGTTAATATACGCTGTCGGATAAACAGTTGCGCTCTTTGCAACCCAGACATCTTCTGCCCGCTGTTCGTATTCATCCTCCGGCAGGGTCTTTCCCAGTTCTTTGATAAAATCACCAATTTTTGCAAGCACTTCCCACGGATAAGTACAATCCTTAAAAATGTCTGCGGCGATTGTTTCGTTTAAGTCATAAAGTGCAGAAATTGTAATCTGTTCGTTCATGAAAATTTTCCGCCTTTCCTTTTTATTCTACCGTAACCGATTTTGCAAGGTTTCTCGGCTTATCTACATCATTGCCCTTTAAAACAGAGGTATAATAAGCAATCAGCTGTAACGGAGCTGCCGCTGCCATCGGCATAAGCTGTTCGTCGGTCTGCGGAAGACGGATAATGTAGTCTGCCACACCTTCTCCCACTTCAATACTGTTGTCGCAAATCAGTATGACCATTGCACCGCGGGCTTTGACTTCACGGATATTACTTACCGTTTTTTCAATCAGTTTTTTCTGCGTTGCCACGGCAATGACCGGCATTCCCTCCGTAATCAGTGAAATTGTCCCGTGCTTTAATTCACCTGCTGCATAGGACTCAGAATGAATATAAGAAATCTCTTTAATTTTAAAGAGCCTTCCATACTCAGTGCATAGTCCAGTCCCCGTCCGATATATAACAGACTTTCTGCATTGACAAGCTTTGAAGCCACAAAGGAACAGGTATCCTTTAATTCCAGCGTTTCCCTGATAATATCCGGCATCTGACCAAGCTGTGCCGTCAGTTCCATGCACCTTTCCTTGTCAATTGTACCGTTTGCATATGCCAGTTCAAATGCCAGCAGATACATCACCGAAATCTGTACCATATAGGCTTTGGTTGAAGCCACGGAAATTTCAGGACCGGCATGGGTATAAATGACCATATCGGCTTCTCTTGCAATTGAAGAACCGACCACATTGACAACTGCCAGTGTTGCCGCACCGACTTCTTTTGCAAGACGCAGTACTGCCATGGTATCTGCCGTTTCACCGGACTGTGAAATCACAATCATCAGATCGTCCTTTGTGATAATCGGATCACGGTAGCGAAATTCCGATGCAATATCAACTATCACCGGTTTTCTTGCAAGCTTTTCAATCACGTACTTGCCCACCATACCGGCATGCATCGCCGTACCACAGGCAACAATGAAAATCTGACGGTAATCCTTTAACTTCTGCATATCAACGCCGTCCTGTGACAAATCCGGCATACCGTTTATAATACGGGGGCTGACCGTATCTCTGACTGCCGCCGGCTGTTCATGGATTTCCTTGAGCATAAAATGTTCATATCCGCCCTTTTCAGCCGCATCGACATCCCAGTCTGCCGTATTAATTTCTTTATGCACCGGTTCTTTGTGCATATCATAAATCTGGACACTGTCTTTTTTTACCACGGCAATTTCATTTGCCTCTAAAAGATAATAGTCCCTGGTGTACTTAATAATCGCAGGTACATCAGACGCGAGAAAATTCTCATTTTCACCGACACCGACAATTAACGGACACTCTTTGCGGACAGCAAATACAGTATCCGGATAATCACGGAACATAATGCCGAGTGCATAAGAGCCTTTAATTTCGGAAAGCACCTTAATAATGGTGTCAACTGGGTCATCAACATAATAGTAATCTAACAGCTTTGCTACGGTTTCCGTATCCGTTTCACTCACAAAGCTGTAGCCTTCTTCAATCAGGAAGTCCTTAATCTGCTTGTAATTTTCAATAATACCGTTATGTACAATTGAAACACGCTTATTGCCGTGCGGATGGGAATTAATATCAGACGGTTCTCCGTGGGTTGCCCAGCGGGTATGTCCGATACCGCAATGTCCCTGCGGTTTCCCGTCTACTGCCATTTTATCAACTAAATTAGCAAGACGTCCCTTGCATTTTTCAACCTTAATAACTCCTTTTTCAACGACAGCAATTCCTGCCGAATCATATCCTCTGTATTCCAGTTTTGACAGCGCATCCACTAATACATCCGCGCAGTCCCTGTCACCTACATAGCCAACAATTCCACACATTGTTTCCAATCCTTTCTGTTACTTATAATTTTTCGCAGACTCATCAAACATCATGATCAGCTGTCTTTGATTGTTGAGTCCCATTACTGCCTGTGTTCTTCTTCCTACAAAGCCTTCGAGTTTATCCATATATTCCTGTGAGGTGATACTGCCCTCTGCGACATAGGTCAGTCCCTTTTCCCAGCTTGCCGTCAGCTCCGGATTTAAAAGCTGCTTCATGGAACATTCCACCACATCGTAAATAATTTCACCAAGTAATGTTGGTGTAATAACCTGTGTCTTTTTATTTGTAGAAATATATTTTATGGTATTTAATTTTTTTAAAATTTCTGCTCTTGTAGCACTGGTTCCGATACCGCTTCCCTTAATCTGCGCACGCAGTTCTTCGTCCTCAATCAGCTGTCCTGCATTTTCCATTGCAAGAATCATCGAACCGGAATTATATCGTTTCGGCGGCGAGGTTTCACCCTCTTTGATTTCAAAGCCATTAAAATCTATCATATCGCCTTTTTTATATTTTTTCAATGCCTCTAAGACTTCCCGGGTACATTTTCCATCTTCATCCTCTTTGGATGGCTTGGAAAATGAGTTCTTAACAATCTTTAAATAGCCCTCATCTGTCAGCACCTTAAAGGTTGTATAAAATGCTTCCGCCTTGCATTTGGAAGTAATGCTTACTCTACTGTACTGTGCCGCAGGATAAAATATACTTAAAAAACGTCGGACAATCAGCTCATATGTCCGTACTGCGGTCTGTGACAGACGTTTTAAATTAGAAAGTCCCTGCCCGGTCGGGATAATTGCATAGTGGTCGGTAATTTTCTTATCATGCAGTACCGCGTTTTTGCAATATTTTTATGAAGCTGTTTTTCTAAAATTTCTCCCGCAAATTCCGCGGCAGGCTGATAATTTTTCAAGCCGCCGATATTTTTATGAATCTCTTTACAGACTGCCGTTGAAAGCACTCTGGCATCGGTTCTCGGATACGTTACCAGTTTTTTTTCATACAGTTCCTGAATAATATTTAACGTTTCATCCGGACTGATTTTAAACTGCTTTGCACATTCATTCTGAATTTCAGCGAGGTTAAATAACAGCGGCGGATTTTTTGTTTCTTTTTTCCGCTCTATTTTTTCAATGACTGCCTGTGCCGGAAGCGGGTCTGACAAAAATGTAACAAGCTCCTGTGCTTTCTCTTTATCAACAAATCCGTTATCCTTATATAAATACGGCGTGTTGTAATATTTACTCTGCTCACAGACACGCCATTCAGCGTCAAAATTCGCCGTTTTACCGATAACTTTAAAAAACGGTGTCTTTACAAATGCGCGGATTTCCCGTTCACGGCGCACTACCATGCCCAGCACGCAGGTCATTACACGGCCGACCGATACAACGGCACGGTCCATTTTTAAATAATTGGAAATGTTTCTGCCGTATTTTAACGTCAGTACCCTTGAAAAATTAATGCCCATGAGATAATCTTCCTTTGCCCGCAGATAAGCGGCTTCACAGAGATTATCATATTCTGACAGATCTTTTGCCGTTTCGATTCCTTTTAAAATTTCTTCTTCTGTCTGGGAATCAATCCAGACACGTTTTTCCTCTTTATCCTTAACACCTGCCATACGTTCAACAAGACGATATATGTACTCTCCTTCCCGTCCTGAGTCGGTGCATACATATATCGTCTTGACGTCTTCACGGGTCAGCAGACCCTTTACAATCTGAAACTGCTTTTCCACCGCAGGAATGACTTCGTATTTGAATTCCTTCGGCAAAAACGGCAGTGTGTCAAAACTCCAGCGTTTTAAACGTTCATCATACTTATCAGGATAGCTCATTGTCACAAGATGTCCGACACACCATGTCACAATATACTGTTCTGATTCCAAAAAGCCGTCCCTTCTTTTAAAGTCCGCATGCAGGGCTTTGGCAAACTCCTGCGCAACGCTCGGCTTTTCCGCTATAAATACTGATTTTCCCACATTTATTCTCCATTCGTTGCTGCATTTCCCGACCGGTCAATCGTTTCTGTATATGCCGGAATAAAATGTTCGCAGAAATAATCTGCTTCGGGAAGCTGCATTTTTACCAATTCGTTTTGAATTGTACACTCTGCATCGTAAAAATCGGTATTGCCCATTTTCCGTTCCTCAATACATTTTAACCATGCAGATAATTTATCCGCTGCTTTGACAAAGCGGTAATCTTCCTCATTCCATGAGGACTCCAAAAGCGGTTCTTCATAACGGCTTCTAAGTTCTTCCGGTATGGCGGTCAAAAGCTCGCGCCCCGCAATATCTTCAACTTCGCCATATGCCCTGCGAATCTGCTCACTGTAATACTTGACCGGTGTCGGCATATCACCCGTGATAATCTCCGTTGCATCATGATACATTGCAAGCACTGCCAGATGTTCGGCATTCACACTGCCATGAAACACTTCATTATTAATAATGCCCAATGCATGTGCAATAAATGCCGTTTCCAGACTATGCTCGCTTAAATTCTCATTTTTCGTATTGCGCATCAGCCCCCAGCGGTTAATATATTTCATTCTGGAAAGCATCGCATAAAAATATCCGCTGTTCATCTGATACTCCATTCTCACAATATTCTGATATTCCGATTTCACATCACAGCTCTACCGTGATGTCATTTCAGCTCTTATTTAATCATTACATAACCTTATTCTTACCGCTCTTTTTACCTTCATACAGCTTCATATCCGCATTGTTGATAATCTCATCCAAAGACATATCCTTTGCAAACGCTGCCATACCGATTGTTACGGAAACACTTAATCTGTTTCGGTCATATAAAAACTGTGCCTCGTAAATCTTCATGCGGATATACTCCAAGAGCATATAAAAGTCTTCTTTATTCTCGCCGTAATACAGAATCAGGAATTCCTCTCCGCCCCATCTTCCGGCTACGATCTGTCCTTCGCATTTTCTTACAATGCCGTCTACAATGCCCGCAAAACGCTTTAGCACAAAGTCGCCTGCATTATGTCCATAACCGTCATTAATTTTTTTAAAATCATCAATATCCATAATAGCAACGCCAAACGGATTATTTCCCTCTTTTGCTGCCGCATAATTGTGTTCTAAAATAAAACGGATACGGTTTCGGTTATACAGCCCTGTCAGTTCATCATAATCAGCTTTCTGCCGTAAAATTCTTCACTCTTATTAATATATACTGCATAACTGCTTAAATAATAAAAGATATATATAATAATAAATGTCGTATTGGCCAAAAAAACAACATTCTGTAATACCGAATTATGCAGAATAATATGTCTGCCAAAAAAACTGTCATGATAAGTTCCCAATTTCATCATGACATAAACAATAATTGTTGCAGCAACTAAAAAAACTCCCTCTTTTTTCGTAAAACTGCATTTAAAAAAGCGCGTGTCATTCCCCAAATTTTCTGTATTGACAGCCAGTGCTACCGGCAGCAGCATTGCAATCAATGCCAGATGAAATCCGTATTCCGGTCCCATAATACAGGCTGAACCTGCCGCACATATCCAGATTTCATAATACGTAATCTTGTAATAGTGTTTATTCATCTGATTATCTAGCAGCCGGTATGAAAAGATATATACAACAATCCCCGCAGCACAGAAAGCCACCATGACATAGACCCTCATCACAACAAAGAATACCAGCAACGCCATGTGTAATGCAATCAGCATCTTATTTACAGTATAGTAAATGCTCATAGAATTTTCTGTTTTTTCAAACTGTTCATCCATTGCTTTGTTCACCTCATATAGAAATTGCTTCCATAATTTTTTGCACTGACGCATCATCCGGCATCATAATAAAATGCCCGACATCGCTAAGTCCCCCGCCATTTGCATCAATTGTAGAAAGTCCGGTATTGACACAAATCGCTTCATTGCAGCATAAATTCAAATTCTGCAACGCATCCTCTACCAATTCATCCGCATAGCCCAATTTTACACTTACCGGTGTCACAAAAATACGGATTCCCGTATAACTTCCCATTGCATTCATGTAAGACGCCACAATAATGTTGGCAAATTCTGCAATGGCAGATGCACTTTCCTCATCTGTGAGCAGCTTCTGCTCTGCTACAGGCTGTTCCAGCAGTACTTCCACAATCTGATGAATGAACTGCATATCCATCAATAAAAGAACCGCACCGTTAAGTGTATTAGCAAAATTCAGATAGATTCCTATCTTTTCAGTCTGCTTTTTATCAATCTGTTCCACAATATGCATATCTGCTTTTGTAATCACCGGGATACCGATTTCAGCCCGCACACCAAGCATTGAACCGATCGTTGTACTGACCATTCCTACACCGACATTTCCCAGTTCATACAATATATCTTCAACGTCCTCATCTAACTGTCCGTTTCCCTGAAATAATTTCATTTGCTTTCCCCCTTATCAATTCCCCTTCATCACTTTAACGATTTTCTCTATAAATTCTTTCTCCTTAAAAGGCTTTGTAATAAAATCTCTTGCTCCCGCATTCAGTGCATCCTGAATAATCAGTTCCTGGCCGATTGCCGAATCATGACAATCTTTGCTTCCGGGCGGATTTTTATCATTGTCCGCAACAGTGTCAGATCCGAATTATCCGGCAGTGTAATATCAAGCAATGTCAGCTCCGGTGCCTGCTCCTCAAAAATCTGCAATGCCTCTTTTGCAGTCTTTGCCTCTACAATGTGTTCAAACCCCGCATCCTGCAAAGCTTTTGTTTCTATTCTTCTTGCAAAGCGGGCATCATCTACAATTAAAATCAAATCTTCCATACTCATTTCCTGCTTTCCCCTATTTTTGTTTTTTCAATACACGCTCATATTCTTCAATCGGCATCGGTCTATAATATAAAAACCCCTGTGCAATCCTGCAGCCCATTTTTTTCAGCAGGTCTGCCTGCGCTTCGGTTTCCACGCCTTCCACAACAATTTCCAGTCCCAGCTGGTCTGCCATCTGCGTTACACTTCTTAATATAATATCTGCCCTTTTATCATTCTGGCTGACCGGCAGGAATTTAATATCAATTTTTAAAATATCCACACTCAGCTCACGCAGTGCATTCAATGATGAATAACCACTTCCGAAATCATCCATCAGTACTCTGAAATGATTCTTTTGGAGCTGTTCCATCAACTGATTCAGATGAATATTATCAACTGCAAATGCGCTTTCCGTAATCTCAAATTCAATCAAATCATGTGGCACGCTGTATCTTTCCACACAGGTCATAATGTCATTTAAAATACGTGGGCTGTAAAGATTGCTGCGGGATAAATTTACTGATACCGGTTTTGCTTCAAGACCTTTATCCAGCCATCTGCGGATCATTTTGCAAACCTGCTCAAGCATATAAAAATCAATTTCCGAGATAAAGCCGTTACCTTCAAATATCGGCACAAAATCCACCGGGGAAATCACACCTTTTGTCGGATGAATCCAACGCACAAGTGCCTCTGAACCGACAATTCTGCCTGTAATCATATCAACCTTTGGCTGTAAATAAATATGAAACTGGTCACTACCAAGTGCATTATTCATCTCCATAATCACATTCTGTTCCGCATATTCTTTTTCAGCAATTTTATCATCAAAAACGGCAATTTTATTCATGTAATTATTCTTAACCCGCTGTGCAATTGCCGCACGGTCAACCATCGTTACAACCGGAATTCTTTCCTGCTTATCCTTTTCCGTAATGATATAGATTCCAAAGGACATGACCATTTCAAAATTAATCGGATAATGGTTCATCGAAGTCTGGATGCTGTCAATCACGCGGTAAATGCTCTCCATGTCACTGGACATACAGACCGCAAAAATATCTGAAGTCAGATGACAATATGTATACAATTCTTCCGAATCCATGCACTCCTGTAATTTCACACCCAGAAAACGGAGAACATTATCACCCTCACTTGTCCCATAAAACTCATTCAGCAGGCGGAACTTCCGGATATCCATCCGCACAATGGCATATTCACGCTCCGGATGATTCTTTAACAATTCCCATGTCTGCATGGAAAAGGTATTGATATTCGGAAGCTGTGTCAGGGAATCCACGGTTACCAGCGATTTCAGTTCATGCACGGCCTCCAGCTCTTTCTCGGCATTGGTAAATACCAGCACAATCCGGTCTTTTTCCCCGTCCGCATCAACATAATACAGCACTGAAATCCGGAACCACTCATAAATATGCGGCACAACATACAGACGGATATTGGCATCCCGCTGAACACTGTGTGTCACCCCTGAAAAATCAATCAACTGCTGGTACAGCGGCAAATCCCGTTTAAATACAGTTTTATAAAAGGCATGTTCAAAATCCGTATCCAAAGACTTTCTATCAAAATCAACAAAATGACCATCTTCCGGATAAATTTCCAGCTGTCCTGTCTTATAAGAATATTCTGCAATAAATGTATGTGTATGTTCCAGTAATAATTCTTCCCGTGTCATTGAGTAATCTAATAATTTTTCCTTTACTTCTTCATTACCATCCATATTTTTATCCCTTGACCTCATAACCGTTCAACAAATTATATGAATTTAGTTTACCATTCTGCCGTACTAATGTCAACTAAAGTGCGGGATTTCAAAATAATATACATAACAAAAAAAGACTGTGCTTCGACGATTTTGAAACATCAAAGCAACAGTCTTTTTCTGTGCCATGTATTATACTTTTTATTGCATATTACTGCTTAGAAGTAATATATCCCTTTGCCTTTAATAATTCTGCAATTAATACAGCACCACCTGCTGCACCTCTTAATGTATTGTGTGAAAGACCGATGAACTTATAGTCAAACACAGAATCTTCTCTTAAACGGCCCAAAGAAACGCCCATACCGTTTTCATAGTTAACATCTAACTGTACCTGTGGTCTGTCATCTTCTTCTAAATACTGGATAAACTGCTTTGGTGCACTTGGAAGGTCTAATTCCTGTGGTTCGCCACGGAAGCTTCTCCACTTTTCAATAATCTGCTCCTTTGTCGGCTTCTTTTCAAAGTTCACAAATACAGCAGCTGTATGTCCGTCTAATACAGGAACACGTACACACTGGCAAGTAATAACAGTATCTGTAGCCGGAACAATCTTTCCGTCTTCTACTTTACCCCAGAGTCTTAATGGTTCTTTTTCACTCTTTTCTTCTTCGCCGCCGATGTAAGGAATGATGTTTCCTACCATTTCAGGCCACTGTTCAAAAGTCTTTCCTGCGCCTGAAATTGCCTGATAAGTTGTTGCAACAACCAGCTTTGGTCCGAATTCTTTTAAAGCAGTTAAAGCCGGTGTATAGCTCTGAATTGAGCAGTTTGGCTTTACACAGATAAAACCTCTTGTTGTGCCAAGACGCTTCTTCTGTGCCTCAATAACCTCTAAGTGTTCCGGGTTGATTTCCGGTACCACCATTGGTACGTCCGGTGTCCAGCGGTTTGCGCTGTTGTTAGATACAACCGGCACTTCTGCCTTTGCATATTTTCTTCTAATACCTTGATTTCATCCTTTGGCATGTTTACTGCACAGAATACGAAATCTACCTTTGATACGATTTCATCGAAATCCTTATCCATATCATAAACAGTCATCTTCTTAACGAATTCAGGCATCGGTGCTGTCATCTTCCATCGTCCGTCTACAGCTTCTTCGTAAAGCTTTCCTGCGGAACGACCGCTCGCTGCAACCAATACAACCTCAAACCAAGGATGATTTTCCAAAAGTGAAATAAATCTCTGTCCTACCATACCTGTACCGCCAAGGATACCAACTCTTAACTTCTCACTCATGTTCTTTCTCCCTTTTCTTTTTTCAAGAACAAATTTCCGCTTTTGTCTTTGTGTGGCGGACATTTGTCTTTTTGTTCTGAAAGGATATTATCACAGTAACTTACAGAATGCAACACTTTTTGCAAAATTACTTTATTTTGTTATTAAACATCAATAATATAACGTTCATATCCGTTAATAATCGTTGTTTCGTTGTACTGCTGCTCCCGCACGAAGTTTGCCTGATAATTCTTATGTATGTGACCGTGAATAAAATAAGCCGGGTGATACGTGTCAAGCAGTTCGTTAAATACCGTAAATCCCTGATGTACACTGTCAAAGCCGTCATTAATGCCCGCAGCAGGCGAATGGGTCAGCAAAATATCAAAGCCTTTTTTACATTTTAACTGGAGCCACATACGGCTGACACGATGCTGCATCTGTCGTTGTGTATACTGGTTGATACCTTTTTTATAACGGATTGAACCGCCAAGTCCCATAATCCGCAGCCCCTTATACGTATAAATCTTATCCTCAATGCAGATACAGCCCTCCGGCGGTGTCTGTTCATAGCAGTCATCATGATTTCCTCTGACGTAAAGCACCGGTGACTGCGTAAAGGATGCCAGAAAAGACAGATACTGCGGATTTAAATCACCGCAGGACAGGATTAAATCAACGCCTTCTAATTTACTTTTGTCAAAATAATCCCATAAGTATTTTGACTCCACATCTGCTAATATCAGTATCTTCATATTTTCTCATTGTGGCAGCTTCTTTTTGCCGCCTTCCTACTTTCTACATTTATAATCCGTGGTGAATAATGCCCTGTGCCTTTACAATCGGCTCACAGCCTTCTTCAAGTTCCTCCAGTTCCGGTATTTTACCAATCACATTATCCAGCAGCCAGTCCATGGTAATAATCTGTTCCGGTGTCAGATCCCTGCCCTTCTGATTACGTACCTTACCTTTCTGATCTTTTAATTCGTCCGCAAAAGGTTCAAATAAATCTTTTGAAATCATCTCTTTAAAGGTTGTAACCATCCGCTGTGTTTCTACCGGAAGCTTCGTTGACATAATCAGGTCAACCACATCTGCAGACAGTCCCCACCAGTAATTAAGCGCTTTTACATTATCTGCATCCTGTTCCCTGTTCCATGAGCCGCTTAAAATACTCTGAATCATTTTTTCATAAAATGCACCCCAGTGCCACATCGGCATCGCGATATGCTGGGTTGTTTCATCATCTATGCTGTACAATCCAAACCTGCGTGCCGTACTGGTCGGCGTAATCATATCCTGATCCGATACATAACGGATACCCTCTCTTTTAAAAGCTTCCGCCGGATTGCTATTCTTTACAGAGGACCATTCAAGATAAATCTTTGCCCGTGGATTAACAAATTTTGCCCCCAGCGCAAAAGCATTGATATTTGCCGTCACACCGTACACAGGATACCCTGCTACATAACCGATTTTATCATTATCAGTCAACGCACCTGCAATGAGTCCCGTCAAAAACTTTGCTTCATACATTCTCGCATAGTAGGTACGGATATATTTGTGTGACGTATTCAGCGAACAGTTCAATATCTTGACCTCCGGATGCGCAATCGCTTCTTTTAAAGAGGCCATAATCATGGACGGTGATGTCACAAAAACTAAATCTGCCTTATTTTTAACCATCATTTCAATGGCAGCCACATCATCTTTATCCGGTTTGACATTCGTAATGCTTAATGTTTCAATCTGATCGCCAAATGTATCGTCAATATACTGCCGGCCAAGCTCATGCGTATAGCACCAGTCCGAATCCTGCGGTGTATTTTCGTAAATGAAACCGACCTTTAGCTTTCTGTTTCCATTTCCCGGTTTTGGCAGCAGATAACTTAAAATATTCTTTTTCGGTTCGTTTAAAGTCGGATCCATACGAAGCTCAACGGCATTGTTTTCAGAAAGCAGTTCAAACTCTGCCCACGTCTTTGCCACATTTTTTGCCATTTCCGACGGCAGCATATCCTTTACATGTTCATAACCGTGAATATGGATAAAGCGTAAAAATGCATCGCCCGCCGGATAATCAAACCGTTCGCCTCCTCTGGCATCATATGCGTTTTTAAAAGACAGAAAACAGGATACAAAATCCTTTTTCGCATCTTCATCCATGTTTTCCCCTTTTTTGATGCCGACCAGCTCATCAGGGTTGGAAAACTGCCGACGTTGCTGAAATAAATGTCATTAAGCTTCGTACATTTATAAAATTCCATAAACTCATAATAAATCTTAACATCCGGGTCTTCCGAATACTTCGGCACTTTTCGGATTACTTCGGCATTGACTGTCACAGCTTTAAAATACTTTAAAACGCTGACTCTTTTATTACCTTCCAGTACATAAAACTTGTTCATATACTCATAGACCTTAATCGGGTCGCGGATGCCTTCGTTTTTCTGGCTGTCACTTAAGCTCGCCCATTTTGCTGAAAATTCCGTTCCCCAATCCAGAATCGGCATAAAATTATCTGCAAAGGCATTGGTCCGTCCCGCATTACACGTTCCCACAACCAGCCGCAGCGGAATCTGGTCGATTCCCAGACTGACCTCTGCCTCAATGTCTGATTCATCTACAATATTTTCCAATACCGGAAGATATGGATACCTGCCTTTGTTGACACAGGCATGATATGCTCTTTTTCCGATTTTAGATGCACTCATATAATCCTGAACTGACATACTTCCCTCCATTTCTGCCGCAATACGCAGCCTGTATTACGCATTTCTATCTTAAAATTAGCACATTACACCCTAAATGTCCATGTTTATCTGATTTAGAATTTCTGCTGTTTTTTCTTTTTCTTTGCAAAATGCAAGCACGGAAACATAGACGGCTTCTTCCGATAAGTGCAGTTTTGCAAGCATTTCCTTATCCTTTGTGGTCTGTCTGCCTGCGCAGTATCTTCTGACAATGCCGTTTAATGTTTTAAACAGGTGCATATAATCTTCAAATGTGCAGCTTCTGTCTAAAATGCTTGTGCCGGTTGTGGCAAGCTCCCGTTCCGCAGTTGCAATTATCTGCATACAAATCCGCAAATCGCCCGTAATGTCCGACGCTTCCATTAAAACGTCCGGTCGTTTCGTATACATTTCCATAAAATACTGCTTTGCACCCACAATATCTTTTTCCGCAAAATAATCCGCAAGCCGCTGTTCATTTCTTTTGTTTCTGCCTTTTCGCCAATCATACCCACCATACACTCATATGCGCGCAGCTTGTGTTTTGTCACCCACACATAAAGCAGAAATTCCGAAACAAACCCAAATACCCGCTTGTGATAGCTGTCATAGGAATCGATATCAATCCGTTTTCGCACCTCGGCAAAAATGTCAAACAGCCATGCACAGTACGCATCAAAGAGCGGCTTTTTCATCACGCAGATGTTGCCAAAATACGTGTGATTTTCATGGACAAGCTTTTCAAACAGCGGATAATCCTCCGGATATTTTTCACGGATAACTTCACCTGTCACGTCCAAATCCCGCACATTGTGATTGTCGGAAAATCCGTAATGATATGAAAAATCCAGTGTCAGCAGGCGGCTGGTCAGACAGTCATATTCGGAAAGCAGTTTTTCAATCTCCTCTTTACGGAACATCACACCTTTTTCATTTAACAGATACCGTCTGTAATGGCAGACACCGACAATATCCGATTCAGTATCGTTTTTCCATATCCAGTATACCCCGGTCAATTCGCTGTAATAACAATTTAACGCGGAAATATTTTCCCCGGTGTTATCCCTCACATAGCCGAGCGGTTCTTTTCCTTCTGCGCCGACCTGTAACGGAACATACATCGGGTCGTTTGGCACATCGAATTTTTTGTGGGTCATTGTATATATTTTTACTGACATTTGTATACTCCTTTTAGTCGTTATTGCGGCTGCCGCATTTCGGGCAGATATTGCCGCCCTCATAGACATAACCGCAGCGGTAACAGCATTTTACCGGATGCTTTTCTTCGGCAAGGTATTCCACGCTGCGGGACTCCGGCTTTTCCTGCAAATACTGGATAAAGCGGTTTAATTTAGCAAGAAAATGTTCCATTTTTTCTTTATCTGCCTTGTAGTTTCCGGTAATTTTCATTTCTCCGTTATTCATGGTACGGATATAAATGCCCTTGTGGAACAATCCGCTCTCTGCGTAAAATTCCTTGATATTACGCACCTTTACCGTTCCCGCCATCATACTGCCATTGTAGTAGACATGATCCGGTGTCAGCACAAAGCCTTTTTTACCGTTTTCACCTTTTGTTGAATCAAATATCAGAAGCGGATACTCAAATGCTTCTCCGCCCGCATAGGTATTGAGTGCATTATTTGCAATAATGGCATCGGTATCTTCACAGGCTTCATTGCTCATGCGGCGGATATCATACGGATAAAAGCCTTCCATGGTCTGCTCCGAAATACCGGTATCGCGAATCATTTTATTGACAAGACTTCTGCATTCATCCTTTTTCATGGCTTCAAGCCGCTTGCGGATTCTGCCTAACATATCCGTCTTTAGCTCCGGCAGAAAATCTCCTGTCGCAATTCTTTGATAGGCTTCTTTCCCCTCGTCAAAGGACATCTCAAAAATGTCCGGACAGATTTGTTCGATTGCTTTCCTGTCAATATCTTTTACGCGGTCTTTTAGCTGGTCAATGATGATTTGTTTATTCTTTTCTTCATATTCCATAGGACGGATTGCTTCTGCCAGTGACAACAGCTTTTTTCTATCCCCCGGGCGGATTTTCTGCTGGTTGACAAATGCTTTCAACGCGCTCTGCTCTGCCATATCACGTTTTTCCTCAAGCTGCTTCATATATTTTGTATTATCAATATCGTTATATTCCTCAAATTTTTGACGAAACTGCTGATAGACTTTCTTTTGATACTGCTGTGGAAAATGCTCTGCCAGCACCTGCAGTTCTTTCTCACCGCGCTTCTGCATCCAGTCTTTGACATTTTCTGTCACACTATCTTTGACCGACTGCGGACAGTTTTTTTCAAGAATCGTATGATAGGCCTTTTTTAATTCCGCATAGCTTTTGTTTTTTGCTGCCAGTGCGATAGACAACACTTCCTTCTGGGAAGCCGCAATTTCTTCTTCGGAAGTTCTGCGTGACTGCGGTGCGTCTGCCCCGCTGGTCTGCAGCTGTACATGTGTACCCTGCTTTTGTGTCCGGGTGTCGGCTGTAGACGGGGCAGCCTTGTCCTGTGATGTCACGTAATCGTCTGCTGTTCTGTCCGGTCGGTTCGTTCCGTCTTGCGGCGCAGTCTGGCTGTCCGTAAATATCCTGTCTTTGACTTGTCCGCTATCCCACTGTTCCTGCGGATTCTGCGTACTGTATCCTGCTGACGGTTCTTTCTCATCAGACCGTCCCTGCGAGATTCTGACCGCTCTTTTTCCTTTTGTGCCTTTTCGTTCTTTTGTTTTTCTTTCTGCACTTTTTCCCGGTGCTTCTGCCAGTTTTTCGGCGGAACGTTACGGTCCATGCCTTTATCTGCCGCCGCTTTGTCTACCTGTTCTTCAATTGCTTCCCGCCGGGACTGCGGATAGAATTCCGAATCCAACATGTCGGCAATATCAAAAATTTCTTCTACAGACATTTCAGGCATATTGTTATAGAGTTCTTCCAGACGGTCATCCGCTTCATTTTCAAAATCGGACTGTGGCGCACGCTCTCATAACGGTTAAACCGGCTGTTGGATATACGCTGTCCGTCTGCGCCAAGCAGTTCCTGATAATCCTCATACGCCGTGTTATCGTCCTCAAAATCCATCATATAAATACTGCCTTCCATCAGCAGTTTGTAGGGCTTTGGCGTATAAAAACGATGACAGTCCATACAGGTATATGCCCTTGCAAGAATAACCCTGCCCTCGTCCGTGTCGATATGAAACTCTTTATTTTTCGGATAAACCACCATGTACATTGGCTTTTTACATTCCGGGCACTGATAGCCTGTGATGTAAAAGTCATTTCCAATTCGCCCTGCCGCCCGCTCTTTGGCGGATAACTTCTTTTTGCTAATACCGGTTTCGTAGGATTTCCAGACAATTTTATGCCACAATCCGAGCTGATACTTTTTCTCCCAGTCGGAAACATCGTGAATCTCCGTATCGTCTTGTTCTTCTTCCTCCTCATTTAGATAATCCGGCTTCATGTATTCTAAAATCCGCTCAATCACTTCTTCATAGGTAATGCGTATTCCCTCATGATAGAAACGGCACTGCGTGGCATCTAAGGATGCCTGTACTTCTACTTCCCGCAGGATGTCATTCATCTGTTGTTCTAACTGTCTGTAATCCTTTTCAACGGTTAGCCCTTTAATTTTTCCCCACTTACCAAATATGTAAAGAACTAAATTAATGGTATTTTCAAGCAGGGCATTTCCAAGCATTAACCGTGGTTCTTCTTTAATGGGTTCTTCTATGACATTTCCAAGCACTTTTTTATTATCAAAACTGAAAAACAACGATTTTAATGTACCGGGCAGAATCAGCGTGTTATTATTAATTGCAAATGTTTCATTCCACTCTACATTCTGTTCCATGACTTTTATTGTTTTATGAAAGACTGCCGCAAGTGTGCCTTCCGCTTTTAAAATAATCATATCGCTCTCCATTCACATTTATCTATTCGCCTATTTACCGTCAGTATACCACAAAGTCAAAAGACAAGTGAATATTTATCTTGAAAATGATTGATTTTTGCGGTATGCTAGGCAACAGAAATTCACAGACTGCTTTCAAAGCAGTTTTGTATCAAAAGGAGATTGTATGACTATGGCTCAGTTACCAAAAGATCCCGTTATGCTGCTTTCATTTACAAATACACAGCTTCGCGACTTTTATCCGAATCTTTCAGAATTCTGCAAAGCCTTTATGGTAGATGAAACGGAAATCGTACAGACTTTAAAAGGAATTGATTACGAATACGATACTACACGCAATCAGTTTATCTGATGTTTGGCACACGTAAAAAGCGGGTGGCACTGAAATATAACAGTACCACCCGCCTTTTCTTTGCTTTTTATAATCTTATGCTCTTTACTGCTGTTTTATTTTTCTTCGATGGCTTTTCTGCCCTCGGCTCTTGCCGTAAGTTCACCGTTTACAACATCAATCACAATGTCATCACCCGTATTGATGTCACCCTTTAAGATTAACTTTGCCGCCAGTGTTTCTACCGTCTTTTGAACGTAACGCTTTAACGGTCTTGCGCCGTACATCGGGTCAAAGCCGTGTTCTGTAATATAGCTTTCTGCCGCATCTGTCAGACGTACCTGCAATTCCTTGTCTGCCAGACGTCTGTTGACGTCTGCAATCAGCAGATGAATGATATTGCCGATATTGTCTTTTGTGAGCGGCTTGAACAGAATAATCTCGTCCAGACGGTTTAAAAATTCCGGTCTGAAATGTCCGCGCAAATCGTTCATAACGAGTTCTTCTGTTTCCTGCTTAATGCCGCCGTTTTCATCAATACCGTCCAGCAGATAGGTTGAGCCGATATTACTTGTCATAATAATAATTGTATTCTTAAAGTCTACCGTTCTGCCCTGCGAATCGGTGATTCGTCCGTCATCAAGTACCTGTAACAATACATTGAATACATCCGGGTGCGCCTTTTCAATTTCATCAAAAAGAACAACAGAATACGGTTTTCTTCTGACTGCCTCAGTCAGCTGACCGCCTTCATCGTATCCGACATATCCCGGAGGCGCTCCGATTAATCTCGAAACAGAATATTTCTCCATGTACTCTGACATATCAAGACGGACAATATTGCTTTCATCATCAAACAGGCTCTCTGCCAGTGTCTTTGCAAGCTCTGTCTTACCGACACCGGTAGGTCCTAAGAACAGAAATGAACCAATCGGTTTGGTCGGGTCTTTAATGCCTGCCTTTGAACGGATAATTGCCTCTGTTACTTTCGTAACAGCCTCGTCCTGTCCAACAACTCTCTTATGCAGAAGTGTGTCCAGATTCAGGGTCTTTTCCCGTTCAGATTCGCTTAACTTGGCAACCGGGATTCCTGTCCATCTGGAAATAATCTTTGCAATTTCTTCTTCGGTAACACTCTCATGTACCAAATCCAGATTTTTATTCTGTACCTTCTTTTCAGCCTCTTCCAGACGTTTCTGAACCTCCGGCAGTCTGCCGTACTGTAACTGAGCCGCCTTTTCCAAATCGTAATTTCTCTTGGCTTCGTCAATCTCATGGTTGACCTGTTCTAATTCTTCTTTAATCTTGCTAATCTGGTCAACACTGGACTTTTCATTGTCCCACTTTGCCTTCTGCTGTTTAAATTCAGAACGCATTTCCGATAATTCCTTCTGCAAAGCTTCCAGACGTTCCTTACTGAGATTATCGGTTTCTTTCTTCAATGCAGCTTCTTCAATTTCTAACTGCATGACCTTACGCTGTAATTCATCAAGCTCAGCCGGCATAGAATCCAGTTCGGTCTTAATCATTGCGCAGGCTTCATCGACAAGGTCGATTGCTTTATCCGGCAGGAATCTGTCAGAAATGTAACGGTCTGAAAGGGTTGCCGCAGATACCAGTGCGCCGTCTGTAATTTTTACACCGTGATATACTTCATAACGGTCTTTTAAACCACGTAAGATAGAAATGGTATCTTCAACGGTCGGTTCATCAACCATAACCGGCTGGAACCGTCTTTCCAGTGCCGCATCTTTTTCAATGTACTGACGGTGTTCATCCAGTGTTGTTGCACCGATACAGTGGAGTTCACCACGCGCAAGCATTGGCTTTAACATATTGCCTGCATCCATAGAGCCTTCTGTCTTACCGGCTCCGACAATTGTATGAATTTCATCGATAAACAGAATAATCTGCCCTTCGCTTTTCTTGACTTCATCAAGCACCGCTTTCAAACGTTCCTCAAATTCGCCACGGTACTTCGCACCGGCTACCAGTGCGCCCATATCCAGCGCAAAGATTTTCTTATCCTTTAAGCCCTCCGGTACATCGCCACGGACAATCCGCTCTGCCAGACCTTCGACAACGGCTGTTTTACCAACACCCGGTTCACCAATCAGCACCGGATTGTTTTTTGTTTTTCTTGAAAGAATCCGGATAACATTACGGATTTCATTATCCCTGCCGATAACCGGGTCTAACTTGCCGGACTTTGCCTTTTCAACTAAATCCTGTCCGTATTTTGCCAATGTGTCATACGTTGCTTCCGGGTTATCACTTGTTACGGACTGATTACCACGGACCGTTGCCAGTACGGAAAGGAACGCATCTCTTGTGATGCCATAAGTCTTAAAGAGCTGCTTAATCTGCTTATTGGGTGATGCAATCATTGCCAGCATCAGATGTTCAACAGATACATACGCATCTCCCATGCGCTTTGCTTCGTCTTCGGCATTGATTAATACTTTGTTTAAGTCATTGCTCACGTAAAGCTGTACGTTGCCGGATACTTTTGTTTTTTGTGAAAGCAGTGTTTCAATATTGGAAATAAATGCTTCTTTATTAATCTGCATTTTTTCAATCAGGTTTGCAATCAGACTATCGTCTATTGTCATTAAGCTGTAAAGAAAATGTTCCTGGTCAATTTCCTGATTGCCATAATCGTAAGCAATCTTTTCACACTGGTTCACCGCTTCAATGGACTTCTGTGTAAACTTGTTAATGTTCATAGTTTCTGCCTCCTTTTTCTCATTCTCTATTGTATACAATCACTTTGAAACCATTCCTGCCAGCCTTTTTCTTCTTCGATTCATGCAGGATTTTTGTTTTTATGATTGCTGTTTTATTGTTCTATTTGTTATGTAACACCCAAGGCTTAATTGTGTTATATCACATGTTGTTAGCACTGTCAATAGGTGAGTGCTAATTTTTTTATTTAATTTTTGCAACCCTTGATTTTACTGGGGTTGCGTGCATTTAATTTTTTGAAAATCTGTCATTTTTGCTGTTTGACACCAATTTGACACCAATTTTTATTTTTTTTCATGCGTTTACTGCTTCATCCATCTTCACAACTTCATTTTTAACACGTGACATATCCGTAATGTGGTTATACACCTGCATTGTAATATCAATGGAAGAATGTCCCATCAAATATTGAAGCACCTTTATATCCATTCCCTTTTCAGCCATTCTTGTACAGGCTGTGTGTCTTAAAACATGGGCTGAAAACTTTGGAAGCAGTTCTGCCTTACGGTGTTTTTTTTCGCTTTCTTCAATTCATCCTTATTATATGCTTTTACAATATTATACAAAATATTGTTAACTGCTGACGGCTGTAATGGTCTTCCAGTCTTTGCCGTAAATATAAATCCGTCATATCCTTCCACTGTAATATTTCTGTCAATTCCCATCATAAAATTAACCGTCTCTGTCTCTGAAAAGCCGATTTTACTTCATTTGTCATGGGAATAGTGCGTATACCTGAATCTGTCTTAGGTAAACATACATGAAACTTACACTAAGGGACTGCTACTCTAACAATTAAAAAAGTGCAAGAGCAACAGCCCCTTTGTATTTTTACAAGTTTCGACCTAAAAAACAATTATTTCACATTCGCATTATACAAGTCCATAAAATAAAAATCTGTATGTAGTAGTTCTTCAAAAGTACCTTGTCCAACAATCCTCCCTTCTTTAAAGAGAATAATTCTGTCAAAACCTGCAATGGAATTTAATCTATGTGCAATGGCAATGACAGTTTTATCTTTCATTTTTTGCATAACTGATTTCATTACATTTTCTTCTGTTAAATTATCCATTGCAGATGTTGCTTCATCCAAAATGACAAGTTCGGAGTCTTCAAACCACAAGCGAGCTAATGCAAGTCTTTGTTTTTCTCCACCCGATAAACAAGTACCTTTCTCACCAATTTCAGTATTTAAACCTTCCGCAAGATTTTCAACTAAATGAGATAGTTGCACTTCACTCAATGCCCCTAGCATTTGTTCTTCTGACACTTGTTTCCCAAATACCAGATTTTCTTTTATTGTTCCGTCAAAAACAGGGGCATCCTGTGATAGATAGCTAACTCTATCATACAGATTATTAAGACAAATTTCTTTTAACTCCATGTCTCCTAAGCGAACTTCTCCCTGATTATATTTTAGCAACCCTAATAAAATCTTAATCAAGGTCGATTTTCCGGAACCACTTTCTCCTACAAAAGCTATTTTTTCTCCCTTTTGTATTGACAGGCTCAAGCCATCAATAATTTTTCGTTTCTCATATTGGAATGATAAATTTCTTATTGCAATTTTTCCAACATTTGTATTTATTGCGTTACCGTTTCTTAATTGAACATCGTCTTTTAAGCCTAAAAATTCCTCAAATCTCTTATATGATGCCTTGTCCAATTTATATTGGACATAAAGTACATTAAAAATGGCAATTGGTGTATAAGCATTTTCAATCAGTGCAATTAGTGCAACCACAGAACCTACTGTAAGGTTTTTCGTTTTCCATGCATAAAAAAGAATACCAATATCTAACATTGCCACAAGTAGTGCAAATATCGTGAAGAATGCTTCATGAATCATATTCATTTTTACTTTTGATGAAACAATATCCTCTTTTGCATTACAAGTCTTCTTTATTTCACTCGGGAACTGTTTACTCATACGAAATACCAACATTTCCATATAGCCTCTCACCAAATAGTGATTTAATAGTTCTTCACTATTCAAAATCTTTTCTTTTATTTTGTAAAGAAACTTTAATAGAATGTTGGTTATTATAAAAATAAACGCATAGCCTACAAACAGTACATAAGTGACTTTTTCATCTATTTTCCAAATAAAGTATATACTAAAACCAATGGTAGGAAGTAAGTCACGAATCAAACGCAACCAGAAATTGAATAATACATTTCTTCCTGCTGTTGAACCATTCTCAATCCTTTGAACAAGTTTGCCTGTACCTATTTTCTGGTATTCTGTATAATCAATTGTACTTATTTTTCTAAGGGACAAAAGCTTAAAATCCAGATAAATACCATGTTCCAATTTCTTTTCAGGATAATTATCCAAATAATTCATACAATAATTTACCAGCAAAATAAAACCATATGTTGCAACTCCTGCAAATGCAAGTGTTCTATCAGCCAATCCATCAATGACCTTTTGGAAATAGTCAGCCTTGTAATTAGCCATAAATGCATTAAATATACCTAGCCCAATGTAGACTAATACCCATATTCTGTTTTTCTTTAATATTTCTTTTATATAACGCATAACTGTACTCCTTTATAGATTGTATTTCAAGCATTAGGACAGTACAGTCAACGACTGCTAGCAAGTTTCTTTTAACCTCAGCACAATCTGCCAACAGTTTACATCAACTGTACTGAGTAGTTATCTCGGATAATTTTCATATCGTTCTCATCTCTTCCTAAAAATTTTCTATTATTATATCATGCTAAGTTCCAATATTCTATCGTAATTCCGTCAAAAGAATATAAAACAAAGGGCATATTATCTTGCCCCTCTGTTCTTTGTCTGCCTGCTGATACTGTTCTGGTTTTCAGCGGCTTCCCTTTGTAGTCTTGCAAGTTTATCCGACAGTTTTTCATCCTTATGCGTAGGTGTATCCGGTTTTCTGCAGGCATTCTTCCAGCTTTCGTATTGTCTCTGATAATCCGTATAAGCATTCCTGCATTCTCTGAATGTCAGCAGGAACTCGTTCATGTTTTCAAAACCGCTATTACGAACCATGTTTGAGAGTCCTACCTTTAATCGGTTGATATAATCCGTCTTTTCGTCAATCTTTCTCTGTAAATCACCTTTTCTGGTGAGCTTCGCCAGTCCCTTTAAGTTTGACATTTCTATTTCAAGACTGCCCCTTATCCTTATCACCGGTAATAAGAATATCCACATTTTCTATAATAGCCGTATATAATACGGGATAGTCTTTTATATCCCTGATATTAAAAAGACCTTCTTCTAAGGTATCTGGAGTATAGACATATTCAAAGCTCATAACCATTAATAACTTATCAATTACCAATTCTTTTTGAGGAAATTTTCTTTTTATAACACTCTTTAACTCATTTACAACATAAGATGATAACACAAGTTCATGCTGTGTAAATATGCAATTCATCATTGCATTCATCTTTGCACCGGGAAACAGTAATGCGGATATTAATACATTTGTATCAAGCATAATTCTCATTTACTTCACCACACTTTCTTCCCGAAACTCCTTTATCATATCCATAACATCTTCATCATTTTTTAACCCAAGTCTTTCTGCTTCTCCCGCAAATTCTTGCTGCGCTTCACGAAGAGCGTCCATGGAAGAGTTCATTATATAGATTCTGCCGGATTCTTCATAAACAGTACCTTATCTCCATTTTTAATTCCCAATTTTTTACGAATTTCTATAGGTATAGTAACCTGACCTTTTGATGTAACTTTTGCTAATTCCATATAAAAACTCCTTTCAACAGTAATGTATTCCTTACTTTCCTTACATATTAAGTATATCCCTTTTTATAAAAACATCAACCCTTTATGTGTAATTTGACACCAATTTTGACACCATTTTTTTGATTTTTGTCGATTTTTAATAAAATCAGATGAAATCTTAAAATCCCGCCATCCCAGTCAAAATGGGCATTCACGGCACTCCATGCAACTAGATAAATTTCACATCATGAAAACAATAGGTGAGTGCTAATTTTTTGAAAATCCCTGCGTTTCACTTATCGGGTAACCGTCCAAATACGTTCCTGTCTTAGAAGCGGGAGTTGTACCACTGATTGCCAACCATTAGCTTTAGTAAATATCTCATGGTGATTGGATACGTTTCCATAAAAATCTGTGGTGTCGTAATCTCTAATTACTGCATACCATTCTATTATAAAACAAGTGGCTCATTGTGACCGAATGATGGCTCACGGCAAAATGGAATCGTGGCTCACTTGCAACGGACAGGCGGCTCATTTGGGCGCAGATTATTCACTTATTTTCTGTACAAGTGTTGTAATTTCTTCTTTTTTCATAAGTGCACTCCTTTTTTTCAACGTCTTATTGAGTTATCTATATATCAGACACGCAGGGTCTGGAAAAAGTTTTATATTTTTTAAAAATTTTCAAAAAAATTTTTTTGCGATTTGAATACCCAGTTTATGTATTATCTTTATTTTAATAATATAACATTTCAATTTAAAGCACAATAAGAACATCACAACCGCAACATTGGAAACGCTGTGTGATATATTATCCTGTACCCCCCAATGATATTATTGGTATGTCGCATAATGTGAACAGATATCTTTGATAACAATTTTAATCTCTTTTGTGTATGAAAAAAGCAGTCAATCATAAATGAAAAACTGCTTTAAATCATATCCTTTATTGCTTTGTGTAGAAATTTAACTGATTGTCTATGTCCCGTCCGGCATACATTACTCTAAGTATTGTTACAACTTTTTTATCGCTGTCCGGAATATAAAGTACTACATAATTATCTACTGGTAATACACAAAATCCACGGCTTTTCCACGGTTCTTTTTCATATTTTCGATAATGCTCCGGCATCGTATCCAGACTTAATATCTGTTCTTCCAGACGATCAAGTTGTCCGCTTGCATTTTCCGGCGATTGTAATTCAAAAGCAATATATTCAAAAATTCCTCTCAAATCACTGTCAGCCTGTTCGGATACTTCTACTTCATACATCATAAGCCATAATCCTTGCGAATGTCCGCAATAGCTTTCTTCGCATTTTTTGTCCGTCCAGCCTGCATATCCGCATATCCTTTCTCCAATTCTTCATTGAACTCTGCTTCTGATAATGTGCCGATGTCAACAGGTCTGGCAGATGGTATTTTTACTTCAAACGGAAGTCCTCTCTGTAAGATAATCTGTTTATAAAACATATTAATAGCACTGGAAGCAGGGATACCAAGTGTAGACAGGATACTTTCAGCTTTTTCTTTGACATCCGGTTCAATCCTTGCATATAAATTTGCTGATTTTGCAGCCATATAAAGCATCTCCTTTCGTGAGTAGTGTTTCCATCTATCTTTATTATATGCAAATGTCCGTACAATAGCAATACCGATTTTACGTTTCAATAATCTTATTGAATAACTGTAACAATACTTCTTTTACACCGGACGCATTGAATACAACAATCGCCATCAGCGCAAGACTCTGTACCAGTCTGAATTTAACAAAGAAAATCCCACAGGTCGTCATTTCGCAACCTGTGGGATTTTTCACTCAACTAATATGTGTGTTTTTTATGCTTTGATGAAACTTCCTGCTCACCTTCCATATGGTTTGCAGTTGCATTCACCTTCTGTACAACTTTCTTCTTTTTTAATGGATGTTTTGGATTCTTATCCATAACAATCGCTTCCTTTCATATTCATTCATTTATGTTGAGCAGCTTTATATGAAACTGTATCAGCCTTTAATTGTAAAACATCTGCTGTTTTCAACTTACTTTGCTTTCTCTTTTGTTCTATCTGTACTATAGCACCTATTATTAGTAATGTCAATACCAGAGCGCCAATTTTTTTAAAAATGGAGCAGTTCCATATTGGATTTCTGCTCCATTCCCATGATTTTATTATATTTTACTGGCAAAACCGCTATTTACCATATACCATTGTCCGCCATCATTATAGCTTCCTGTGTACTCAAAAGCGATTCTCCCGTCCTTAAAGAACCAGTCACCGTATTCATTACTGCCAATACCGGTAAATCCTAAATCCAGCTGTCCATTCTTAAAATACCACCAGCCGTACTCATTTAAAGCCATTCCGGTATAGTTAAAATCCAGTGTGCCATTGTTAAAGTACC
>ERZ859817.478-NODE-478-length-25648-cov-1.855117_pt1 | contig 25648 bp, 19 predicted proteins | sample MGYA00509986_ERZ859817 | MGnify/ENA primary metagenome ERZ859817 (study PRJEB30046, sample SAMN00715155) | human gut metagenome | study: EMG produced TPA metagenomics assembly of the A metagenome-wide association study of gut microbiota in type 2...
AAACATATCAAACGGGTTGAAAAAGGATTGAAAGATCAATATACTGCCCGAATGAAAAAACTCTCTTTTACACAGGGAAAGTTGTTGATAAAGTTAGTAGACCGTCAAAGTAACCAGACTAGTTATGAACTGGTAAAAGCGTTTATGGGACCTTTCAAAGCAGGATTCTATCAGGCATTTGCTGCATTGTTCGGTGCCAGCCTCAAAAAGGAATATGATCCGCAGGGTGAGGACAAACTAACAGAACGTGTGGTGTTGATGGTAGAGAACGGGCAAATCTGATTCAATACCTCCCTGTTAATACAGGTGTAAACTTTACCGATGCTCCTTTTGCTCATTCATATACTTCTTCAGATTATCAATCCAATCAGATTCTTTTTTATCAGACACATCTTTTAAAAGCCATTTTTGTCGATAGACCAAAGACTCTCCAGGTTGTAGCTCTGTATACTTTCCGTGATTCTCAAGTTCCAGATAGCGCCCCTTCGGTGCTACAAAAATTTCTACTTCGCCTTGTCCGGGAGGAACTTCATCAGGTTTAATGTCCGGGAAACATTTTACAAACAAAAGTCCTTTATAATAATGAGCCATCCAACCTCCATAAGCAGTTGAGTACAACTTCTGACCTCGTTCATTAGTACCATCCGGACATGGAACCCACATCATGCCTTTATCTTCATATCCTCCTATTACATCAGATTTATTCATCTGATCTACTTCTCCTACAGGAAAGAAACTCAAACCTCCATGTACCCTTACCACATCCCAGGGAGCAAATCTCTTTGACTGACGAGATACATTCCGAACAGAATAATCAACCAATATAGATGAATCTTTTTCTGATACAGAAAATTCCTTAGTAACAGACACACCACTTATGGAATCCGGCGAACTCACCAATCGAAGAATTTGTCCGTCTATCTCTGCCTTGTAAGGTAACTCATCGACACACTGATATTGAGGCCAATAGTCTGACTGTGGAGATAACCAGAACGTTGCCCCGTAATATTTATTATGTACCGAATCTGAAACTAGTAATTCCTTATCTCCACATCTAAAAGAGATGATCCGTCCGCCCTTTTCTGCCGACACGCCAAAAGCAAGATCAGCAAAAGACAAAACATACACGTCATTTTGTTTCTTTATACAGCTTCTTCTTTGCAGAGAAGACTTGCAACCAAAGCATAAGCAGGATATAAAGAGAACAAATAGAATCTTCGAATTTTTCATCATTCATTCAGAGTTTCAGACATAGATGGAGGTAATACTGCATTTTTAAAGTTACCCGGTACCGAACTCATCGTAAATTCCAGGATTCCTCCGTCCACCATATCAGCATGCGTAATAAAAAGTTTATTATAAACTTTACCATTCAATTTTACCGATTGCACATATATATTCTCATCGCTCCACCCTACTGTTTTCACCTTAAAAAGCTTATTTCCAATAGTTATTTCGGCATTTTCCAGCATCGGTTTCCCCAAAATATATATTCCTTCTGCTGGATTCACAGGATAGAACCCCATAGCGCTGAAGACGTACCAAGCCGACATCTGCCCACAATCTTCATTACCACACAATCCATCGGGCTGATCGGTATACAAAGTAGACATGATTTCATGTAATCGCTGTTGAGCTTTATGAGGTTGACCCGCATAATTATAAAGATAGGCTACATGATGGCTAGGTTCATTACCATGCGCATACTGACCGATAAGCCCGGTTATATCTATTGGAACATCATGCCCTGACATCCCCATAGGCATGGAAAACAAGGTATCAAGGGCGTTGGCAAATTCCTCACTGCCTCCATACAGATTAATCAATCCTTTCACATCATGAGGAACAAAGAAAGAATATTGCCATGAATTCCCTTCCACCCAATCACATTCTCCATAAGACGAAAAGAAAGGATCAAACGGGCGGCGAAAACTACCTTTACTCGAAAAACCGTTCATTAGCTTATACTCTTCGTCGAAGTACGTTTTATAGCTGGAAGACCGTTTCATAAAATAGTTATAATCATCTATTTTACCTAAGTCTTTCGCCATTTGAGCTATGCACCAATCGTCATAACAATATTCCAAAGCCGTAGAAACGGATTTATTATAAACATCATAAGGAATATAGCCATATTGTTTCAACTCTTTCACGCCAAAGTTATCCTGCATAGCTGATGTTTTCATGGCTTGATACGCCTTTTCCACATCATAATTTCTTATACCTTTAAAATAAGCGTCGACAATGACAGGGACAGCATGATAACCAATCATACAATTTGTTTCGCTTGACCATAATGGCCACACTGGCAGTAACCCATACTGATTATATTGCGCAAGCATCGATTGTATCAGATCATTCACCTTATCTGGAGCAATCAGCGTCAATAATGGATTTTCAGCACGAAATGTATCCCACAACGACAACACTGTATAGTTATTAAACTCCTTGGCTATATGCGTTTGTTTATCAAATCCCAAATACTCTTCATTCACATCCTTATATAAATAAGGAGCTAATAAAGAATGATACAGAGCTGTATAGAAAATTGTTTTATTCTTATTGGGAGCTTCTACTTTAATCTTTGATAATTCTTTTTCCCAGACCGACTGCGTCTCACTAAGCGTTTTGTTAAAATCCCAATGTGGTATCTCTTCCGAAAGATTTTGAAGTGCATTTTCTGTACTTACAGCAGATATTCCAACTTTTACCAATACCATTTCATTGAGCGAGGTTTCAAAATCAAGAACAGCTTTTATATTTTTACCGGAAGCTTGCTTTTCCTGAATAAACCGTCTATCCGAAACAATGGACAAGTCAAATGCCCTGGATACTTTTAAAGCAAAAAACAGTTGCTGTTCACTCCAGTATTTTTCTCCGGGCTCACCCCAGCCTTTTGTCCTCCTTTCACCTATTATTGTACAACTGTCTATCTTATTTATAGAAGTAAAAAGCACAGAATCAGTCGCAAAATGACGTGATAAATCCAATATAATATGAGAAGATTTACTTTCAGGAAATGTATAACGATGGAAACCGCAACGAGGCGATACTGTCAGTTCGGCCATAATATCATAATCTTTCAACCTGACTTTATAATACCCCGGAGATGCAGACTCCTCATCATGTGAAAAACGGGAACGATACCCTTCATCCGGTTTATCTTTTGATCCTGGATTCAACTTTAAATCTCCCGTTGTAGGCATCAACATTACATCCATCAGGTCGGAACGACCTGTACCTGAAAGGTGTGTATGAGAAAAACCAATGATTGAACTATCAGAGTAATGATAACCGGAACACCAGTCCCATCCTTCCAGTCCTGTATCAGGACTTAGTTGTACCATTCCAAAAGGGTATGCTGCTCCCGGAAAGGTATGTCCATGTCCGCCTGTTCCTATAAGCGGATCAACAAAGTCCAACAAACTATCTGTACCGATAGTGCTATTTTCGTATTTGCACCCGGACAGGGCACATAACGCCATGATGGTCCATATTATTTTTCTCATCTTTTTCTTTAGATTTTTATGAAGCAAATGTATCCGAAATTCCCCATACACATGCCCACAAAAAGCTAAGAAAAAAGAGAAAAAGGAAAAACAAAATGCGAACAAAACATGAACAAAATGCGGTAACAGCCACATACATAGGAGATTGTTTCCAACTTTAGTTCTATTTAACCCGTAGCAATTCCAACAGGAAACAAACTATCAGCATGGTTATTCTAAAACTTACTCTGATTGAAGACAGGAGAAAACTCGCTGCCATCGGCCAGAGTCCCGATTAAAGCACTTTTGTTTGTACTTTGTTCATGTTTTGTCTTTACTTTATTCCCTTTTTTATTCGCCAGCATTAGTCTAAAGCAATACTTTTACAGCAAAATTCATTTCTTGTATAACTTTAAAATTTAAAACAATGAAAAAATGCTTAAAGGTTAAGCTTTTGATATTGATATTCCTTACAGGGATACAATATATGAGCGCACAGGGTACGGCAGTCAATGGAACTGTTGTTTCCGATCAGAATGATCCACTGGTGGGTGTTACAGTAACTGAAGCAGGGACTACAAACGGAGTAATAACCGATATAAACGGTAAGTTCTCAATTACGCTGAAAAATGCTACAGGAAACCTAAACTTCAGCTATGTAGGATTCACTACGCAAACAATTGCCGTAAATAATCAAAGTAAGAATCTAAAAATTGTATTGGCAGAAGATTCTAAGCAGTTGGATGAAGTCATCGTCGTGGGTTATGGCGTACAGAAGAAGGCGAATGTATCCGGATCTATTACATCACTGGGCACACGCGACTTACATACAATGGCCACCAATGACGCCTCTCAAGCCCTACAAGGGAAAGCTCCTGTATATGTATCAAGGAAAGCGGATTACCCGGTGAAGGTTCCTCTATATATATGCGTGGTGTAGGAACACTGAATAAAGCCACTCCACTTTGGATTATCGACGGAGTTCCCGGAATGCCACTGGATAATTTTAACGAAGTGGAATCCATTCAATTATTAAAAGATGCCGCATCCGCCGCCATCTATGGAATTGAGGCTGCAAATGGAGTCGTGTTAGTGACAACTAAGAAAGGTGCCAAAGGGAAAATAGCTGTAAACTACAACGGATACGTAAAGGTGAACCATGCCCTCGGACTTCCTGAAACGTGGGAACCCAAGGTTACATTGACATGTACAAAGCCAGATGGATGTCTAACAATCCGGATAAAGGTGAACCTACAACTAACGACATTAAATCGTTCTATTTCCTGACTCCAAATGAGGTATCTCAACTGCCTAATACCGACTGGGTAGACGTAATGTTTAACACCGGAATAGAACATTCCCATAGCATTGATATCTCCGGAGCTTCTGACAGATCATCTTATTTCCTGTCAGCTATGTATTCCAATGATGAGGGTACTTTTGTGAATACAAACTATAAGAAATGGGCCATTAAAGCCCGATTTGAACAAGCTCCATTGAAATGGTTAAAGTTCAGTCAAACAGTAAATTTCAATCACTCGAAAAGAAAGCACAATGCATTGGACTGGCAACATACTTACGTGCCAACCCGGCTATGAATGTATATGATGACACTAACCCGATGAACACAGGATATGGATACTTCACAGACGAATTTAAAGAAACAATTGACTGGCAGGGAGGAAATCCGTTAGAAAGCGCAGACCTGAAAGATCATTGGGAAAAATGGAATACTGTATGGGGAAACTTACAAGCAATCATCACCCCGATAAAAGGGCTAGTATGGACTACCAACCTGACAGGAACTCTCAGTAATCATGCGACTTCTAAATTCTTATATAATACATTTGGAGGTATATCAACTAACTCCATTGACTTTGTGGAAGGAAAAAATATTCAAGGACACCAATTGGATTATGCTCATAATCAAAGTACTTCCTATCTATTAAATACGTACGTAAACTATAATAAATTGATCGGTAAACACGATCTTGGAGTAATGGTCGGTTTTGAAGTAAGAGAATCACGTAATGACGACTCATCAGGGTATGCCGAATGGGGTATACCGGCCCAAGATTTAAGAAGTACTGCTCTTGCCGATCCCAAATATAGAGATGGCACTAACGCTTGGGACACAGGTAGTAGTTACTCTATATTCGGACGTGTTACTTATGCTTATGACAATCGCTATCTGCTAACAGCGAACTTCAGAAATGATGCCAGTGATATATTTGCTCCAGGCAAAAGAAGCGCTTTCTTCCCATCTGTCTCTATCGGTTGGAACATAGCCAATGAAAAATTCTTCAAAGTAGAAAAGATTAATGATCTGAAATTAAGATTTGGTATCGGAGAAATAGGAAACAACAGTATCGACAAAAACTGGTGGAGACAAGAATATAAATTGCAAACCAATGGTACTTGGCTAGCCCAAAAAACTCCAAATAAAGACGTAACATGGGAAAAAACAAGAATAACTAATATAGGAATAGACCTTGGTGCATGGAATAATGCTTTCACAGCTACTATCGACCTATACAACAAGAAAACCCGCGATGCATTAATCGAACAAAAATTACCTTCAACTATCGGTGTTGGTAGCAATACTTATAAATTGAACAAAGGAGAAATTAGCAACAAAGGTATTGAGTTGGCTTTATCATACAGAGGTTAATTAATCATTTTAACTACCTCGTAAGTGGAAATATCTCATACAACAAGAATAAAGTACTAAACATTGGTAATGCCAGTTATTTGTCTGGAGGAAGCTTCAATCGCACGCTCGTAGACGGACCGGTAGCAGCATTCTGGGGATACGTAGCAGACGGGCTATATCAAACACAAGCAGAGATAGATGCTTTGAATGCTATATCAATGGAAAAATGGGGTGTAGCATACGATACAGGAAACATTGGCCCTGGAGATATTAAATTTAAAGATCTGAACGGAGACGGACGTATCAATGATGAAGACATGACTTCAATAGGTAATCCTTGGCCAACATACGTATATGGATTCAATGTGAACTTGGAATATAAGGGTTTTGAGTTCAACATGAACTGGCAAGGTGTAGCCGACAGAGATATATACAACAATACCAAACAATGTCTTGAAAATATGAATGCCGACTGGAACTCAACTCCGGATGTGTGGAATGCATGGACACCCAACAATACCCACACCAGCCAGCCTCGTATGGGTAATGCTACTCACAACTATCAATTACCCAACTCATACATGGTTGAGGATGGTTCTTACTTAAGATTAAAAAATATCCAGTTAGGATATAATTTCGGGAAATCAATAGTGTCTAAATGAAATTATCAAAACTCAAGATTTATGTAGGAGTAGAAAATGCACTGACATTCACTAAGTTCAAAGGATTCGATCCTGAATTTATAGGTAATAACAATGCTGAACAAGGAGTTTATAATTTAACTCAATACCCTCAATCCCGGTCTATTTCATTTGGTCTTAATGTTGGTTTTTAATCAGATAAAAAATATAAATATGAAAATTAAATATATGTTCATAGCAGGATGTCTGCTTCTGACATCAGCATGCAGCGATTTTCTGGATCATCCTCTGACAACGTCTGTATCGGACGATAATATTGGAGAAATTATACAGAGAAACCCCACAAATTAGGCGAATTTTTAGGAAGTGCTTACAGGTCTCTCGGTTCTATCCATCTTTATGGGAGACAGACCGAATATATGGCAACCATGTCGCATGAAATGGATATCGATTGGTTAGGTGAAGAACAACGAAATCAATGGGCTATCAATGGGCTCACTTCTACCAACAAGAATGTAGAAGAGGCATACATAAAATATTATAAGGCCTTAGCTTCCACCAATCTCACGCTAGACTTGATAGATCATATAGATTTGGAAGCATTAGATGAAGAGAAAAAAACAATGGTAATGAACTTCCAGGGTGAAAGTTTATTCTGAGAGCATTCATACATTTCGATTTATTACGCCTGTTCGGAGAACAAGGACCTTCTTTCGGAGGAACTTATCCAAACAATAAAGATGCAAAAGGAATTATTCTAAGGGAAGGAGTTGCGGATGCCAGCAATGCAATTACTGCCAGATCGACTATTGAAGAATGTTATCAATTGATAATCAAAGATCTGAAAAAAGCCGAAACTTGCATTGGAGACAATCAGATCCCGGTCAATACTGCAATACCCGGTCCCGGTTACACAGACACTGATTATACCAAAGACCAGGGGTGGGCTCAAAAACCGGCTGTGCATGCATTACTTGGAAAAGTATATCTGTACATGAGCGACTTTGCCAATGCCAAAACAGAGTTTGAGAAAGTAATAGGCGACAGCCGCTTTAAATTGGACAAACCGGTCAACTTTACAGATTATATTCAACATACGGACAACAATCCCGAATGCATCTTCTCTCTGCAGTATTATCTCGCATCAGGAAGTGCCTATGACGATGCTCCTCAACATCACTTGGTTCGTATTTTCGGAGGAGCTCCGGGTGCCTGGAATAACTTTTTCGTCGATCAACGCACCGCAGCACGATTCGGAAACGATCCTCGACTGAATGAAGCCACGCTATATGGTTATAATGTAAAAAAATGGAGTACTGCCACCACAAAACCTGAATTCGAAAAAGTGGATACAAGTGATCCCACTTACAGATATTACCAACGCAAGTATATCGACTTCTATAATGTGTCTTCGCCTGTGTTCTCAACCAAGAATGTAGACATCATCCGTCTGGCAGATATTTATCTGATGTATGCCGAAGTAATGCTCAAGCTGAACTCTGCAGATGTAGCTACCGAATATGTAAACAAAGTCCGTCGCCGTGCATGGGGGGAAACTAACTACGACGTACCCGGCACTAAAGGAGAAGATTTTACGACTGTCACCATGGAAATACTTCAGGAAGAACGCTACAAAGAACTATTCTTTGAGAATACCCGTTGGTATGACATCTGTCGTTGGGGAATACTGGAACAGGAACTGGCTAAATATCCTTCAACCAATGCAGGAACTGTACATTATGATCCACAAGACTATTATCTTCCATCCCTGAAAATGAAATGAGATCGAATCCATTAATGAAACAAAGTAAAGGATATTAAGTATGAAAAAGCTGTTGATTTCACTGGCATTTGCTTTTCTGTTTCTCTCTCTCACCTCTGCGTCTTCTTTTGACGAGCGGAAAAAATACCTCCTTGATTATTACTCCAAAGCCCGTCCAAACGACCAATATTGGGGAGATAACGATATCAAGACAGCAATGGGATTTGTTCTAGCTCGCCTGGAAACAAAGAAAGATGTCAAGTATGCTCTGGATATGCTGAACCGGATGCAGGAAGATGCACCCTTCGACATGTTCGATTGTCATCAGAATATCGACGCGTATCTACGCTTTCAGTCTGTATACCCGAAAGAGCTGAAAGAGAAGGTACGGAAACGTATGACGAGCGAGGATTATTTGGCAGATGGAAGTACCGAAAATCATAGACTGATGTTTAAAACAGCTGGATATCTTACCGCACTGGCTTTCCCCGACTGGGGGAAAGCCGACACGGTAATGGCACATTGCCGTTCAGTACTTATGGATGTAATGGATAAGACGGTACGTTATGGTATCAAAGAGTTTGATTCTCCTACGTACGGCACATTCTATATCACTTGCCTTCTTTCTTTGTATGACCACAGCAAGGATGCTGAATTTAAAAAACAGGTACAAATGACTCTGAATGGCATTTACTCAACATGGCACCCGAATGGTTGAATGGTTATTTCATATCTTCCTCTCTACGGGAATATTATTTTGCTTGTTCTCCCCATATGATGAGTCCTTATCCACTTTTAGGCTGGTTGTTTTTTGGTGGCGGTCCCAATCCGGTATTAGAGCAAAAGTATGAAAACGGAGAGTTGATTGTGAACAATGAAGGCTTTTACTCTGTACTAGCGGCCGTTTCTTCCTATCGTGTACCAGAGATTATACAGCATATAGCATCGGATAGAAAAAATGCATACGTACATAAAGAATCGCATGATATGACTCCATTTGCACAACTCAACTATCCATGGGGATTCAAGAAATATACATATATCAACAAAACGTATGGATTAGCCAGTCAATGGGATGGAATCAGTCTGGGATGAGCGCGCAGATGCGCCGGTGGAAACTGGTATGGGAATCGGATGCACCCGCAAGTACTTTCTTCCTGACTCATATCAGTCATTATGGTAGATCAGCCGAAAGCCTTTTCGGAGCTACTTGCCGCGAACAAGTGCTACAACATAACGGCACGTTGCTGGCCATGTATAAAATAGAATCGGAAGAACCCCATCCGTATGTGACAGGAGTAGTGCCTATTGATGCAATAAAACAAATGAAAGAGGACAAATCCGGCTGGATATTCTTTGACGGAGGAAGTGTTCTGTTTGCCGTAAAATTCTGTCATCCATACACATGGGACGAAGACCGGATGTTCCGCGGGGTAAAACATAAGATGTTACGCTGTGACCAACGTGGCACTGCCGCAGTCATAGAAACCTGTTTGCCGGATAAATATCAGCCCACAGGAACGCAAACAGCTTTGGACCTGTTTGCAGAAGATATACTAAAAACAACGAAACTGGAATACATCGTTACCAATCCGGAATATCGACAGACCATTTATCACTCACTTAGCGGTGATACATTAAAAATTATCTATAACTACGGACGTTTCATCAACGGAGAAAAGGTGGATTATGAAAATTGGCCTTTGTATTCAAACCCATGGATGGAACAAGCGGTGAACGGACGTTTCCTGAATGTTTCGTATGGAAAAGAATCACGCGTGTATGACTTCAGAAATTGGAACGTGACAGATAGTAAAGAGGATTAATAATATGACGAAATCTATCTTATTCAGCCTGACACTGGTATTCATCACAATCGCTTGTTTTGCCCAAGACTATTATGGGAACAACCGTAAGCAGTGGCTACAAAAAGCAGAGCAATATAAACCGAAACTTATAATCACAGAGAAAAAGCCACTGAAAGTAGTGGATATTGTACCCGACGCACAATCGTTTCAGAAATACAAAGCAGTAGATGTCAGTCCTATCGACTCCTTGTACTCTATGCCTTTCAGACTGAAAAAAGAAATTACGATTGACTTCGGAGAGCATCTGACCGGATATTTTAGTTTCTCTGTAAGGAGTACCGGGCTTGCAGCCGACGGTCCGTTAAGGTTTAAATTGACTTTCGGAGAAGTTCCTTCGGAAGTAGCTGTCCCTTTTGATTCTTATAAAGAAGGCTTAAGCAGGGCATGGCTTCAGGACGAAGTTGTTTCTGTAATGTATGTACCGCAAACAGTCACTCTTTCACGCAGGCTGGCTTTCCGTTATGTAAAAATAGAGTTGCTGGGCAGTTCTCCTTATTATGATTTCAACATACATGATATAAAATGTATGGCTCAAACTTCTGCCAGAAACATACCTGAAGAGCTTCCGCAGACAGTTGATCCCATGATAAGAAAAATAGATCGTGTCGGACTCAATACACTGAAAGAATGTATGCAAACCGTTTACGAGGATGGTCCGAAGAGAGATCAGCGTCTTTGGATCGGGGATTTATATCTGGAAGCTCTTGGCAACAATTATTCTTACAAGCAGCACGACCTTACAAAACGGTGTTTGTATTTATTGGCCGGATTGAGCGATCTGAACGGATATCTGTTGGCTACGATAATTGAAAATCCTGTGCCAAGAGCCCAGGACAAACAGTTTCTTTATGAATATGCGCTACTATATAATGTAACATTGAAAGACTATCTGGAAGCAACAGGCGATATGGAAACTGTCAAAGACTTGTGGCCTGTGGCTAAAAAGCAGCTGGATATTGTTCGTACCAATGTCAGGACGGACGGATTGATGGATTTTGAGAAAGTAAAGAAAGACTGGTGGGTATTTTTCGATTGGAAAGAGGATTTGTATAAAGAGGTTCCCTTACAAGGAGTATCCATATTCGCACTAAAGGAATCCTACAAGCTGGCTCAACTGCTCGGAAAAGAAAAAGAAGTTGCCGACTTGCCTCAATTAACTGATAAAATGATAAAGGCTGCCCGCAAAAACTTATACAACCGGAAAACCGGCCTTTTCGTCGGAACAGGCGATAAGCAGATTTCCTATGCTTCACAAATATGGATGATCTTAAGCGGAGTTGCCAGTAAAGCTGAAGGCAAGAAAGCTTTATCAGCATTGACTACAACGCAGAATGTTTGTTATCCCGGCACTCCTTATATGTATCATTATTATATTCAGTCGCTGATAGAATGTGGAATGAACCTCGAAGCAAAAGAGGCTTTAGTCAATTACTGGGGAGGAATGATTACCAAAGGAGCCGATACTTTTTGGGAGGCATACGATCCTACAAACGACTTTATTTCTCCATACGATTTTTATCCTATCAACAGCTATTGCCACGCTTGGAGCTGTACGCTGTTTATTTTATCAGGAAATACCCTGAAATATTTCAGAAGTAAGGTGTTCAATACAAACCACTAAGAATACTTTTAATTCTGTATATCGCAAAAATTTGGAAACGCTCTTTTTATGTTGTATATTTGTAGAACAAGAATATAGATCATCAATCAAAAAAGACGAATAAAGAATGGATTAAAAAACAAATAAATTGAAACAAATAAACTAAGTAATTATATAAAAATACAGTGGACAGCTATCCTGTCAATAGCTAAGGCTGCGAAATTCTATGAATTCCGCAGCCTTTCTTGTTACATAAATTCAATATAAATGCCGATAAAATCCTCCATATAGTTTTTAATAAACTCAAACAACGTTTCTAATAAACTCTTCAAAAATCTATTAGAAACGATAAAGCTGTTTATGCATAAACAATAAAGATATTTCAATAAAATAAATATCGTAAGAAACAAACAACTGTGTATTATATATAAACGATAAATTTATGATACATATACACTATTCCATTTATTATACAAATACACTTTCAATACCGTGTACAGTTGGTCATTTTCATCATTAAATTCTAAATGACCAATGCTACACCTTATTCTACGAGAGGATTGAAAGTTCCTGAAAAGAGAAATCACCTTTACTACAATATGTTGTAGCAAAGGTGATTCATAAGATCAAAGCCTTTCGGACGACCTTTTATAAATTTAAAGGCTTACTGGACAGCCTTTTGATTAAGAACCGGATAAATACAAAAGCTAAAAGACACTGGTTCTGCAAAAAGTACATATTGTTCGAGTGGGGGAGGTCCGCAACTCCTATTACCAATTGGATATGTTTTATAATCGATATTCCACGTGACGTCGTCAGTACGCTTTAATTGGCTCTCATCTATAGCTTCAGACAGGTTTTCAAGGGAGTAATGCATTACGCTGGATTCAATAAATGGCATACCTTCAGCAATAAGTCCAATCCCCTCATTGTCGGTCAATGAAACCCATGAACAATGATATTTGTTTCCATTCTCTTGAGGATACGCATGATGCGTAAACTGTTCATCTACAGTTCCGGAGAATTTACCCAAACGAGCTCCCGAATGTCTGTCGTTATATGTATCATACGGTCCGTAGCCATACCATGAAAAAGTATCATTGCCAGACTTTACAGTCATAGTATAGCCTATACGGGGGAAGCTGATTATATTGCCAAATGGCTTCAGATCAGTATCTATCTGTACTTTTCCGGAAGAATCAACAATATATTTAGTGGTATATTCCACATACGACTTATTTCCCGTTTTTTGCGCAATAAATGTTGTTGTCACACTGACTGTACCATTCTTTTCTTCAGTCAGCTTAAACGATTTCAATTTATGTTGCAAACTATCCAGTCCGGCTTCTACCCATTGACGAGAAATTTCATTCTCTGTTTTAGGACGGTAACCGCCATCATTATGGGTCGGAGCCCGCCACAGATTGATTCGAGGACCTCTCTCCAAAAATTCCTTACCACCTACGATCCAACTTTGAATGAGCCCCGTTTTCTTGTTGAACACAATATTTATACGATCATTATAAATACCTATTTCATTCGCTTTCTTTTGTACAGTCAGCTTTCCGCCATTTCCTGTATTTCCTTCCACCGTAGGATTTACCTTTCCTTCTTGCAAGGTGAATTGCTCCCATGCGATTTCAAATCCCTTAGGTGCCCAAATAGTACCCTTCTTTAAATAAGCACTGATTTCGAGTATGACTTCCCCTTTCTGTCCGGAATCAGGATATCCGGTATCTATTTTCACTCTGGCAGAAGTGCCCGGAAAAGCCTCAATATCGGTCAATTCACCATTTTTTATCAATTCACCATTTAGCATTAATTTCCATGAAAAATTAAATGCGGAAAGCGGCAGATAATTATATTCATTTTTGATAGTCAGCTCTCCGTTACTATAATCAAAACGAATATGTTGATAGATCTTCTTACATTCATTAATAGCCGGCTTTATTTTCCGGTCTGCAAAAACAAGTCCATTAGTGCCGTTGAGGGAAGAGAAATATTCTTTGCCTGTTACATCGTCTTTTCTAATTACACTCTGATCCACCCAATCCCAGATATAACCACCTATCAGGCGTGGATATTTTTTCACTGCATTCCAGTATTCCTGATGATTACCCAATGCATTACCCTTAGCATGAGCATATTCGCACATCAATACCGGACGTGTTTCACCTTCTTGAGTAGCAAGCTTTATAATCCCTTCTACAGACGGATACATGGTACTGACAACATCTACAGCCGGAGGCTCCGGAGGATTCACCGCCGGACGGTTGGTCTTCATAAAATCGATGCCATAACCATATTGCCTTGAACCTCCATTATGCATATAGGCCTCGAAATGTACAAGGCGGGTAGGATCGTAATCTTTGACCCACGAGGCTCGTGCGGCATTGTTTGCTCCAACACCCGATTCGTTCCCCAACGACCAGAAAATAATAGACGGATGGTTCTTATCTCTTTTTACCATTCCGGCAACACGTTCCATTTGAGCAAAAAGCCATAACTCATTATTTGAAAGTTCAGCATCTGCGCCACACGTTTCCACATTAGCTTCATCCATCACATAAATGCCATATTCATCGCATAAATCATAGAATGCCGGATCTGCAGGATAGTGGGAGGTTCTTACAGAGTTAAAACCGAACTGTTTCATTAAAGTCACATCCTGTACCATTCTTTCATAAGGAACGGTTTTTCCTTCCCAAGCGTCATGATCGTGCCTGTTTACTCCATAGATGTATTCACGTTTTCCATTCACGCACAGTTCATGGTTGTTCTTGAATTCAACTTTACGAAAACCGATACGGGAACTTCTTGATTCTACTACGTTGCCTTTATTATCCTTTAATGTCAGGACTATGATATATAAGTTAGGCGTTTCGGATGACCATAATAAAGGAGCCTTTACATTTGTTTCCAGATATTTTGCCAATGAAAAATTCTGTTGATACTTTTCGGTCGTAATCGTCTTGACCGGCATTGACATATCTACTCCAAGAGCAGGATTACCTTCTTTAGTATATAATCTGGCTTCAAGCACCCAGTCCGAAACATCTACTGTTTTCTTACTGGATATGACAGGGCGTATACGCAGTTTTGCGTCTTTATAATCCTTGTCCAAGTCTGTAATTACAGCAAAATCCTGTATGAAAACATCAGGACGTGATTCAATATAAACATCCCGGGTGATGCCGTGAAAGCGCCAATGGTCCTGATCTTCAAGATAGGAACCATCACTCCATCTCAACACCTGAACTGCCAATTGATTCTTTCCTTTTTTCAGAAAAGGAGTCATGTCGAATACTGCAGGCAGAGTGCCGCCATCTTCATTATAACCGACCTTTTTTCCATTGACATATAAATAGAAAGCCCCTCTGACCCCGGCAAAATGAATCAATACATTCTGTCCCTCCCATGATGCAGGTACTTCAAACGTCTTCCGGTATAATGCTATATGATTATCTTTACGTGGCACAAACGGAGGATTGACAGGACGAAATTCATAACCTTGTCCACAATAAACCTGATCGCCATATCCTTTCATTTCCCAGGTAGACGGAACAGGTATATTGTCCCAGGAATCATCATTTGTCTCTACTTTCATAAAATCAGACGGAAGATTGTCCCAATCTGTAATAAACTTGAATTTCCATGTTCCATTCAATGACTGATACCGGGAGGACGAAGAGCGTTTTACTTGCAACGCTTCTGTTTCAGTAGGAAATGAAATAGATGTTGCACCGTATGGTTCCCTGTTAATACTGTTGATTAAAGGGTTTTCAAATTCACTTTGCCCGAATCCTATGGGTGGCGTAGCATAGCTATCACTGCCATCAAAAGGTATTTGTGAAATCCCTTTAACAGCCAGACATAATAGAAATATGATTATTAGTTGTTTTTTCATTTTCATTCTATCACTTTCAATAATTATCATTTCGATATCCTTTATTTCTCTACTCCAAACTCAACCTCGTTTGCCCAATGCTCTTTCCAGTCCGGATGAAATGCTCTGGAGTTTTTCTTCGAAACACTTCGTCCGCGTGCTATTTCCATACAAGCAGCCCCGGCGCCATCATCATTGATTCGGGCAGAGAATTTAATTTTATCGCCTTTATCAATGGCTTTTTTCACATCCGGTATTTCGGACCATGGAATGGCACATTCATAATACAATGTATTACCTTCACGTGTGGTAATCAATTTTCCATCTTTTACAGCCCCGTCAAATGGAGATTTGGGTTGGCGAGGATAGAAGTGTTTTCGCGGCATGCCCGGAACAAGCATTCTCCATATTTCAAAACCACCGCCATATTCGGGAGCAACAGTATTCAAGGCGTATTCATAATCTGTACATTTATAACCGATGTAACGCGGCATGGTGCCTTTCGTTTCAGCTTCCATACCATCTTCGCCGATTGGAATTACATTGAAAGCAATAAGTATATTATCCGTTGCTATCCCATTGGTGCCATCCGGTAATGTAGGTCTTTTACGGTAAGTGAAACGACGTACCTGTTCCGGCCATACCAAAGGAACCAAATCATCTTGAGAAACAACATTGCAAGTAACATCTTGAGGCAAAGAAGAATCTGCACCAATCAAATAATATCCTAATTGCCCGTATTTACCAATCCAGTTTCCGACAGTATCAAAATCACGGTTTACAAGTTTTGCTGAAGCACCGGTATTACCCGAGTTAACAACATTGTCTGATGAATCAAAAAAGATACCTGATAATTTCGTTGTGTACCACCAACCATAAGATGAACAACGTATGCGCACATTACCACATAAATCCAATGTCAGATAAGTACCATTCCATAGCTTGTCTATCTTAGTAGAAAGTAATTCTTTGCCACTTTCTTTGTCATAAACAGTAACAGATAGCCCATTCTGATTTATACTTGGGAAATAAAGAGAAGTGCGGACATATTTATCTTTTGGCAAATGAATATCCATACCCATCGACAGAGTAGTAGATGTATTTTCCATATAATTCATCATGCGCCCTTTTGCCGAAGGCAATTGCAATGCTTTTGGGTCTGATTCTGCCGCAGGCTGTGTCACTATGGTAGAATGCATGGCATATATGGTCTGCATATAAGCAGTGTCGGGATAGAAGTAATCATCATCATTGCGAGTCTCAAATCTCAATGTTCCCTTATTAGGAGTTTTGTCCGCAACTTTTGCTGCAAAATAGAAATAATCATCATCGTAAGCCAGGTAGGTATGTGCCAATCCTTCCGCATTACTATCAAACTTTTGATATGGATACCATGCAGCTTCCGTCAAAGAAATGCTGGCCTTGGAAGAACCTTCTATCGTTTGTGAGATCATATTTTGCCAGTCATTCAGATTACCATCTATCTTCATTGTTTTCTTTGCAATGTAATTGACATGCATATTTTCCCAATGTACGGCGAATCCATCTTTCCGGCATCGAAATGAACTTCAAGCGGATAGTTATTGTCTACACTGGCAGTCCCATTTGCCACTTTCACTCTGATTGTTTTTGTCTCATTAGGCTTAAACGATACATTCTGCGGATAAGATATATCCAGATTACCAATAGAAACAGACAATACACCTTTTACCGGGCGATTGAGGATATTGGTCAGTTGAAGTTCCATTTCCGGTTTGCTGGCAATGGGAGCTGTAAAGTCTTTCGCAATTATCTCTACAGGTTCATACCCACAATTTCTGCCTTACTAATGGCAGAAACAAGTTTGTCAAAAGCTCCCTTCTCACCATTTACACGCATATAATATCCCTGATAATTAAGAGGGATTTCGTAGATTCCATTTTTAGGAGCAATGACATTTCCATAGAAATCATAAAGCAGGAAAGAAGGATTGGCTTTCAATATCATTTTCCCGTCAGTAATGGGATAGTAGGTATTCAGTTCATTTTCTATCTTTTTACGTTCAGCACTATTTGCAGGTAATGTTTTCAATTTATGATGCAAGTCGATTTTTTTTCTCGCTTCGCTTAGGCTACGCACATTTCTGAAAAGGATATTCTCTGCACCGAATGCTTCACCCAAATCTCCGGTAATTACAATTGTTCCGTCGTCTTTCTTATTTTCATACCCATCAAAGATCATTACCCAAGGCAACCCATTATTAAAAAGAAGCCTGTTAAACTCCCTTTCTCCGATCATACTTTGTGCTGCTCCCACAGCAGCTGCCGCAGACCATGTATTGTGGAGTTTAGGCATTGTCTCCTTTCCTTTTTCGGTACGAACCTCCATACTACGCACTGACCGGTTCGGATCCCCGGAATACATATAACCTCCAAATATGCCCATCGATCTGTCATATCCGGCGGAACGGTTGGCTGCAATAACAAGTCCCACACGGTCGTCGGTATTTCCTACCCAACTTTCGGTATCCCATATTTTCACACGCCCCTTGTTATCTTTACGCTTATTCCACTCGGGATATAATACCGGTCCTCCATACCTTGATAGTGAATGGAGAGAAAATCAAAGATTGGCAACATATCCATTGTTCCATCAGCAAAAAACTTATCCAACGCATTCGAATTAGAGTCGCCTCCTCCCACAAGAACATCTATGTCTTTCTTCCGGGCTTCAAGCACCGCTTCAGCCATTTTCGTATATATCTCTTTATATCTTATCATATCAGCCTGCCAACCGGATATGGAAGTTCCTTCCCACGGTTCGTTCCACAAACAGACAGCCGTTACCGGTCCTTTTGGCCAGCCAAAATCAAGACATAATTCTTTTACGAATTTCTTAAAGTCTTCATCCAATTCGGGAAGCCATACCAAATCCTGCTTCGTATGAAGAAATTTTCCATTCTCATCCAAATGCGGCCTGGTGGTACCCAAAGGCATAGATTGTGCCATACGTCCCTCACCAAACATCAGCATAACAGTGATATTGTTATCCATGAAATCTTTCATCAATCTCTTCAACTCTTGCCGGAATCCTTGATAATCGGGATTATCAGGTGATATGAAAGGAATACCGTAACGAATGGACTGAACACCTACTCTATTCAAAAAATCTACTCCCAAATAATCCAAAGATTGTTTGGGATATTGCATTTTCACTAATGACGGTTTCATGCTATAGACAAAACTTGTACCCAATCGACGCCCGTACTTTCCAAGATCAAACACAACGGCATATCCTCCAAAATCCTTAATATCGTCTACCGATACAGACGTATTGATATAGCCATTCGGCGAGATTGATAAGTGAACAGGAATCACCTTCTCATAATCAAGCTTAATCATCTGGGGCAGCCAAATATCATTGGGGATTCCTTTCGTTCCATAGCGAAAGACATGTACTTTCGCATCTATATCTATTGATTGTGATGTGTTGTTAATCAACTGAAACTTGAGCCGGATATCATCCCCCGGCCAAAAAACATTAGCAGGAGCAGACGATTCTATCAGATTTACATCGAAATCATAAAATCTTAGTCCATTTTTTACACCCATTATTTCTTCGTAGCCTACCCAGTCTTGGGGGTCTTTCATCTGTGCTGTCAATGTCGAGACAAGCATGAAAGACAAAGCCATTAGTACAAGTATCTTTTTCATAATATTATATTTGGATATCTATTTTTTTACATCAGTTATTTGGCGTATTCATCCATCATTCGCTGGACTTCTATACCTGCAAATATGACGGCAAACGATCCATGTGTATCATCATCGAAAAATGGACGGTTCATATAATAGTTTACATCTTCAGTACACATGGTTCCTATACAGATTTTATGTACCGTTCCATCGTCTTCGATCTCGGATGCCACTGCATCCCATCCTTTCAATGCAATTGGCATAAACCTTTTCTTATCCAGCCAGCCATACCTGATACCGCGTGCTATACCCATTGTAAATATGGCCGTACCCGAAACTTCTTTGGGAGAATCGCTACGATCAATTACATTATGCCAGAATCCGTCAGGACTCTGATATTTTATCAGAGAATAGACAAAAGTCTGATATTGCTTGAGTATTGCTTTGTATTTGGGATGACTCTTAGGCAATGCCATCAATACGTCAGACATAGCCCAAATAGCCCATCCATTGGCACGTGCCCAATGAGGTAGTTTAATATCAGGGTGTGATGTATAATTAGCATGCATATAAAGACGAGTGTCTTTGTTCCATACATGTTTCGTAAAATCTATAATCTGATTGGCTGCATCATCGAAGAATATCTTTCGCAACTCGGGTGAATCGCTATACAATCCAGCCTGTATCAAGAAAGGAATACCCATAAACATATCGTCTACCCACACTGTATATTTTTCCGGAGTATCACGGGTATAATTGGTCATTCCTTCACTTCTGATTTGCCCGAAACGTGCATAGTTTGTCATTTTATCGATGTATGCCTGATAAATGTCTCTATTCTTAAAATCCTTATCTGTACGCAAACGGTATAGAATGGGAAGTGAGGGAGCTAATGTAAAATCAAGTAATGTGGAATTAATTACCATCGCATTGGCTGAATTATATGCCCGCAAATTGTTGACTTGATAATCAACAAACGGCATGCCTTCCATCTGATAGTCGCAGAAGTCAGTTGCCCATTTGGTATATTTATGTGCTCCGGTCAGTTCACCAAGCTGCTGCATGGCCCAGGCAACACCTCCATTATGGTAATTCCATTGGTAAGTAGTTCCCCAAACTTCGGGATCTATCATTTCTCCGAGTACTTCTATTTTAGGAATTGTCCAAGTCACCGGACAATGAAGTCCTTTATACATATATCCAAACTTGAATTCCTGTTCCGGTTCATGCACTACGTCAATGCCACCCTGAAAAGGTCCGATAATGAGCCAGTTGGTAAGGTTGGACACTTGTTTATCAACATTATTCAAATTGGTTAAGCCTATTTGAGGATAACTCCGGACAGTGGATAAAACGGCATCATTATCACTTGGCGGTTGTAAGAACACACACCATTCTTTGCCGAAAGTGGCCGACTTTATCAACACATTGTTATTACCACTTTTCAACGGAAGTAAGAATGAAGAAGTCATCTGCATACTTCGTTCTCCGCGGTTTATCTTAATATCCCGCTTCCCTTTATTTTCATAAACCAGTTGTCCGTTACACCAGATTTTACAGGCATCGTTATGCTCTGTTTCTACACGTATGGTGGTATCTCGGGGAAACGATAGCTGTGTATAGGCATAGGCCACAGCTTCTTGTCCCAAACCGAAGGTACGCCCGAAATCCACAAAGTTTAACGTGTTGAAAGAAGTACTACGAGAAGCAAGTCCCAGCTTGTAAGCAAAGGGAGTTTCTCTAATCAATTTATCACCAATCTTCTTTACTTTTTCTACAGGTGATTCTTTGCTCTGTTGAGGAAAAGCAGTGCCTACCCCCAACAATGCAGATAATAACAAGCATATCCATTTCTTCTTTTTCATCGGATCTCATTTCAGATTATATAGATTTAGTTAACGCGCCCAACAGGACAATGATAACAATTGCAAATCTATCCCAAATCATCCGCAACCATGCAAACAAAAGGCTAAGAAAAGAGAGAAAAAGGTAAAACAAAACAGGAACAAAATATGAACAAAACAAGACAACCATCTATGTATAAGATGGTTGTAAGAAAAGAGAGTATTATTTTCTTTTATCTGAATCGAAGTTTTCTTCATATACAACCTTACCATCAAGATTGTAGACTTTCACATAATCTACAGCTCCGCATCCCTTAAATCTTAACGTAAGTTCATTGGCATATCCCAAAGGTTCATTATAATCCATTCCTAACACTTCTTCTCCATCTACGTAGAAGGTAGTTTTCTTATTCACTACTTTGATAGTCATGACATGCCATTCGGAAGAGTTAAAATTAAACCGGCTTAAGTTGTACTCATCTCCCTTAATTGTATTTTCTCCACTGATGAATTTTATATAAGCATATCCGTTTTCATTCATAGCAAAGCCATGCATAGCTGTATCCGAATGTATATACATGATAATATCCGAACAAGGAACAGCATTCTCCTTTTTTGAATTGCGAACGCGTGCCTCGTATATGAAATTATCTCCGTCTATCAACTTTTCTTTATAAAACACATAACTGACAAACATGTGGTTAGTATGCGCTTCTTGTGGGACATTTTCTATTGGCAAGCTTACATATCCCGAATCATTGTAAGCCTGCTCCATCGGAAAAACTCGAAATATTTTCTTTCTTTCCTCACGGACGAAAACCGACCACCCCGTCTTGCGGCACTCCACCGGAATGGTCTTTATAATTCTATCTTTATACTTCAGATGACAGAATGCTTCACCTTCATATATATAGGTGGCATTTATCTTATCTATATTTTCATTTAGTTTTCTTTCGGATACATCCCCATTAGCTTCTTCATATACAACAGTGATATCTTTAAATAATGAAGCTGGTATATGATAGGAGAATGTGACTGTAAGCGGGCATATTCCTTTTACTTGTGAAGTGGTAAATTCTATTTTTGAAATCAGATATTCCACATACATATCCTTTAATTTATACGTATACAACATATATCCGACTATTGCCAATAATAGTACAGCAGTAAAATTTACATACCATTTATTTTTCTTATAGATACGATTCGATACTTCTTCCGGATCTTTTGTCATTTTATTCGACGCGTTATCTAACTGGGAACTATTTACATTTTTATCTGTGTCATCCGTATGTTCCTTCGTTTCTTCAACAACGTCTTCCGTCTGGATACTGATAGCCTCTTCTTTCTTCGTTTTCTTCATTACAAAGTCGGTATACCCCGAATAACCTAAGAAACGACATAAAGCATCTTTTGTCGCCAACTGTGGATTGCCTGTCTTCTGCTGAAAAAATCGTTTAAGTGTATTAGCATTTACATCGATCTTCGTTGTTTCGAAGATCATATTTTCCAGTGTTTTAAATTGATTTAAGTCCCAGGACTCCGAAGAACCCCACGACTCTAATAAAATATTATATTCTTTTATTATTTCCTTTATGTACCTTTTATCCTTATATTCGTCCATCATTTATATCAAAATTAAACACGAACTAATTATTTAGAAATAAAAATCCGCTGTGAAAATACAAATAAAATCTAGTAATTGTCAAGCATAAAGTGGTTTATTTGCGTTTTGTCTGGATTTTGTTCTCATTTTATTCTCTTTTTTATTTAACTTCACCAAGCATATCCAATACTTTTGCAGGAAAGAATTTATTTTGTACTAATTTCAAATACAATGAAAAAATACTTCTCTACATTATTAATCATACTGCTTTCGAGCTTTACAACTGCTCCCCGTATAGTATGGTTAGATGAATTAGATCTCTCTAACGTCGATCAATCTGCAGGTAAAGCAATAGCCAATCAATCAATGTGGAAAACACCACTTTCTATTGCCGGAGAAAAATTTGACCGGGGTGTAGGTACACATGCCGCAAGCGTATTCCGCATAAAACTTGACGGCAAAACAATCTCCTTCAAGGCATCTGCAGGAATAGATGATTCCGCACCCGAACACGAATTAAAACAAGCCAGTGCTGAATTTATAATTTTAGGAGATGGTAAAATCATCTGGCGAAGTGGAATCATGCATGCAGGAGAAAAAGCAAAACAAATAGATATTTCTACTAAGGGTATAAAATCTCTAATCCTACGTGTCGATCATGCAGGAGATGGAATAGCCGGAGATCGTACCAACTGGGTAAATGCCAGATTTGAAGTTAAAGGTGTCGATCCTGTTTCGGTAAAAAAAGAACGTGAACAGGAATACATCCTAACCCCTGCTGTTGCAAAACAACCTATGATTAATGCTCCTTATATATATGGTGCCCGCCCGGAAAATCCATTTCTGTTTACAGTACCTATTTCAGGAGAAGACCACTGAAAATAACTGCAACCAATTTACCCGAAGGATTATCCATCGATAGCAATACTGGCATTATTACAGGAAAAGCAATAAATCCGGGAACCTACACTGTTCGTATCTCCGCTAAAAATCAATACGGAGAAACTAGTAAAGACTTGACTCTTAAAATTGGTGAAAAGATAAGTCTGACTCCTCCTATGGGCTGGAATAGCTGGAATGTTTTCGGAGCAGACATTGATGACAAGAAAATAAGAAGAATGGCCGACCGGATGGTAGAATTAGGACTTGTCAATTATGGATATGCTTATATAAATATTGATGATGGATGGCAAGGTGCACGTGGAGGAAAATACAATGCAATAATGCCGAACGATAAATTTCCTGATATGAAAGGCCTTGTTGATTATGTGCATAGTAAAGGACTCAAAATAGGAATATATTCTTCTCCGTGGGTCAAACTTTTGCAGGGTACATTGGCAGCAGTGCTGATACACGTGATGGTAAAATTATCAATTCAAGCCGCAGATATGGAGAATTTTCATTTGCTAAACAAGATGTAAAGCAGTGGGCAGAATGGGGATTCGATTATATTAAGTATGATTGGGTAACTAATGATATAGCCCATACAGCAGAACTATCATATCTTTTACATCAATCGGGAAGAGATATTCTGTATAGCATCTCCAATGCTGCTCCATTTGAACTGGCAGAAGACTGGAGCAATCTAACAAATGCCTGGCGGACAACAGGAGATATTTATGATTCCTGGTGTAGTATGACTACCATAGGTTTCCTTCAGGATAAGTGGCAACCATTTGCCAAACCAGGTAGTTGGAATGACCCGGATATGCTCATTGTAGGAAAGGTTGGCTGGGGAAAAAATATACATCCTACACATTTATCTCCTGATGAACAATATACGCATATCACTTTATGGAGTATTCTGGCAGCGCCTTTACTGATAGGATGCGATCTGGAACAGATGGATGATTTTACAATGAATCTATTAAGTAACAGAGAAGTAATAGCCATCAACCAGGATATTGCCGGTATACAAGGTAGCAGAGTATATGCTGATAATAATAAAGAAATTGAAGTATGGAGTAAACCACTAAAAGATGGTTCCATAGCAGTCGGATTATTCAATCTATCCGATAATAAACAGAATATATCCATTTCCTGGGATCAACTGAATATTCAAGGTAAACAGAAAGTACGTGATCTTTGGGAACAAAAAGACAAAGGCATTTACATCAATAAATATCAATCTGATGTACCTTCACATGGAGTACTTTTTATAAAAATAGAACCTGTGAAATGAAACGACTTGATATGATTTGCAGGTAAAGACTAACTAACAGATCTGAATTATACATTCGATACTTATTAACCGACTTTATTAACCAGAGTTAATAAAGTCTGGTTATAACCTTTCTTATTCCGGACTTACCAACATTTATCCTGCTTTTACAAGACGTATCTAAGCAATGTGCAAGAGCTATATATGCTACTTACAGGAACTATATATCCAACGTGCAGCGCATATATGTCCAATACGCAGGATATATATCCCCTATAAACAGCATCTATATATACTGTAAAGAGTATAATTACATCACTTGGATTCTATACTTATGAACAATTTTATATATATTGATTATAAGTGAATTAACTACATTATCCACCAGTTATCAACTACTTATTAACCAATGCGGTTTTAAGCTGCTAACGTAGCTTTTTGAACAAATCCCAAATTACAATACCG
>ERZ859817.492-NODE-492-length-25170-cov-1.803026_pt1 | contig 25170 bp, 22 predicted proteins | sample MGYA00509986_ERZ859817 | MGnify/ENA primary metagenome ERZ859817 (study PRJEB30046, sample SAMN00715155) | human gut metagenome | study: EMG produced TPA metagenomics assembly of the A metagenome-wide association study of gut microbiota in type 2...
ACAAGCTTAGATTTATGGCTTGTTCACACTTCTCCATTTCTACAGACACTTATTGACGTCTTTTATTATTTGGCAGGCATTTTGAACGAACTCTTTAAAGATACAATCCGGTTAAATACCGGTTTCCCGGCTTCTGAATCTTTAGAATCCGCTGTAAAATATCCGTTACGTACAAACTGGAATTTATCTTCCGGCTGTGCCTTTAAAAGTTCCGGTTCTACATAGCAGTTCTTTAAAACGGTAAGTGAATGTGGGTTTACATTGATAGAACCATCTTCTTCATTGTATACGCCCTTTTCTTCATCTACGATATTCTCATAGAGTCTGACCTCTACCGGACTGCCTTCTGTTGCAGATACCCAGTGAATTGTTCCTTTCACTTTTCTTCCAGTGAAGTTACCGCCGCGTGTTTCCCCATCATAGGTTGCATGAATCACGGTAACGTTACCGTTCTCATCCTTTTCACAGCCTGTACAGGTTACAAAATATGCGTTCATCAGGCGCACTTCGTTACCCGGAAACATTCTGAAATACTTCTTTGGCGGTTCTTCCATAAAATCTTCTCTTTCGATATATAATTCTTTTGTAAACGGTACTTTTCTTGTTCCAAGTTCAGGATTTTCCTGATTGTTTGGAACTTCCATGTACTCAACCTGTCCTTCCGGATAGTTATCAATCACCAGTTTTACAGGATTTAAGACTGCCATCATTCTCTTTGCTTTCAGCTTTAAATCCTCACGGATACAATACTCTAACATCGGATATTCAACCGCACCCTGACTCTTTGTAACACCCACAAGGTCTACAAACATCTTTATGGCTTCCGGTGTAAATCCACGTCTGCGCAGTGCCGCAATAGACACCAGACGCGGGTCATCCCATCCGTCTACAATCTTATCTTCTACAAGCTTTTTAATATAACGCTTTCCTGTTACTACGTTATTTAAATAAAGCTTTGCAAATTCAATCTGTCTTGGCGGATTCTCGTATTCAAGTTCCCTTACAACCCAGTCATACAGCGGTCTGTGATCCTCAAATTCCAGTGTACAGATAGAGTGGGATACGCCCTCAATCGCATCTTCAATCGGATGTGCAAAATCATACATCGGATAAATGCACCACTTATCTCCGGTTCTATGGTGTGAGATATGTGCTACTCTGTAAATAATCGGGTCACGCATGTTGATATTCGGTGATGCCATATCAATCTTTGCACGCAGTACCTTTTCTCCATCCTTGTACACACCGTTTTTCATGTTCTCAAATAATTCGAGATTTTCTTCTACGGAACGGTTACGGTACGGACTTTCCTTACCCGGTTCCGTAAGCGTTCCTCTGTATTCACGAATCTGTTCCGGTGTCAGATCACACACATAAGCCTTTCCTTTTTTAATCAGCCTGACTGCCGCTTCGTACATCTGATCAAAATAGCCTGATGCAAATAACACATCTCCGTGCCACTTTGCACCGAGCCATTCAACATCACGCTTAATAGAATCCACAAATTCTTCCTTTTCCTTTGTCGGATTCGTATCATCAAAACGCATATTAAACTGTCCGTTATATTCTTTGGCAAGTCCGTAATTTAGTAAAATGGATTTTGCATGTCCAATGTGGAGATATCCATTCGGTTCCGGCGGAAATCGTGTAACTACCTTCTTACAATGTCCTTCCTTAATATCCTGATCTATGATCTGTTCAATAAAATTCTTTGAAACAGCTTCGTTTTCCATTCCTCTTATCCTCCTGATTACTGCCGCATTGCAGCACCTTTTCGTTTCATTATAACGTACTTTTTAAAATGTTTCAATGGCTTTTATCGTTATCTGTGTGTGTCATACAGCCGCTCATACAGCCTGCACAGTTTCCGTCACAGCCTGTATGATTTTCCTTTTTATCTTTATTGACCATTCTGGTACTGACAACATACAGCCACACTGCAATCACCAGTATAATGGCTCCGCCTATAATTCTCATCCTAATCTCCATTTCTGTTTTCTGTTAAAATCCTATAAGCATCCCTATCATTCTGACCGCAAATGCTACAATCCATGCAATCACACACTGCATGATTACGACTAAAAATGCTGAACGCGCTGTTCCCATTTCTCTTTTTACGGATGCAATCGCCGCAACACACGGTGTATATAACAGAGTAAATACTAAAAATACCAGTGCCGAAAATGGTGTAAATAAGGTATTTAATGCACTCATATCTCCACCGAATAAAACTGTAAGCGTACTGACCACACTCTCCTTTGCGGTAAATCCCGTAATCAGTGCGGTAGAAATTCTCCAATCGCCAAATCCCAGCGGCACAAAAACCGGTGCCGCAAATCCACCGATTAATGCCAGCAGACTGTCTTTGGAATCCACGACAACATTCAGCCGTACATCAAACGTCTGTAAAAACCAGATGACAATTGATGCCATGAAAATAATCGTAAATGCCTTTGTAATAAAGTCCTTTGCTTTATCCCAGATTAACATTCCCACACTTTTTAAACTCGGCAGACGGTAGTTTGGCAGTTCCATAACAAACGGAACCGGTTCACCCTGAAATGCCGTATTCTTTAGCAGCAGTGAAAATAAAACACCCACGATAATCCCCGTGAAATACAGTCCCACCATCACTAATGCACGATATTTAGGAAAAAACGCATATGTAAACAGTGCATAAATCGGCAGTTTTGCCGAACAGCTCATAAACGGTGTTAAAAGAATCGTCATTTTTCTGTCGCGCTCCGATGAAAGTGTTCTGGTTGCCATAATCGCCGGTACAGAACAGCCAAAGCCGATAATCATCGGTACAAAGCTTCTGCCGGACAATCCGATTTTACGCAGCAGTTTATCCATTACAAATGCAATTCGTGCCATGTATCCGCTGTCCTCCAAAATTGATAAAAAGAAGAACAGCACTACAATAATCGGCAAAAACGACAAAACGCTGCCGACACCGGCAAAAATACCGTCAATAATCAGGGAATGGACAACCGGATTTAACCCATACGCCGTTAATGCACGGTCAGCAAAATCCGTTACAATATCAATTCCAACACTTAGCCAGTCCGAAAGACCTGCACCGATAACTCCGAAGGTCAGCCAGAATATCAGCCCCATAATTGCCGCAAAAGCCGGCAGTGCCGTATATTTTCCGGTCAGTATCTTATCCGCCTTTACACTTCTTGCGTGTGCCTTGCTTTCTGTTGGCTTAACAACTGTCTGCGTACACACTTTTTCGATAAATTTAAAACGCATATCGGCAAGGGCTGCTTCCCGGTCTTTTGCACATTCTTCTTCCATTTCATGAATCATGTGTTCCAGTGTTTCTTCTTCATTCCGGTCCAGTCCAAGCTGCTGTAAAATCAGTTTATCCCCTTCTACCAGCTTTGTTGCCGCAAAACGCGCCGGAATCTCTGCTTTTTTTGCATGGTCTTCAATTAAATGTACTACCGCATGGATACAGCGGTGAATCGCTGCCTGTCCGTTTTCACCGTTGGCATCGCAAAAGTCAAGCCGTCCCGGACATTCATCATAACGCGCTACATGAATGGCATGTTCTATGAGTTCTCCAATTCCTTCATTTTTTGCCGCTGAAATCGGAATAACCGGTATTCCCAATGCTTCTTCCAGACGGTTGACCTGAATCGTACCGCCATTTTCACGCACTTCATCCATCATATTCAGCGCAAGCACCATCGGAATGTCCATCTCAATCAACTGCATCGTCAGATACAGATTCCTTTCAATATTGGTTGCATCGACAATGTTGATAATGCCGCGCGGTTTATTCTGAATCAGAAAATCCCTTGTCACAATTTCTTCATTAGTATACGGTGAAAGAGAGTAAATTCCCGGCAAATCCGTCACGGTTGCTTCCGGATGATTTTTGATTTGACCGTCTTTTCTGTCTACCGTAACTCCGGGAAAATTCCCAACATGCTGATTGGCGCCTGTCAGCTGGTTAAACAGCGTTGTCTTTCCACAGTTCTGATTGCCAATCAATCCGAATGTCAGCGGTTCTCCTTCCCGCAGTTCATTTCCCTTTTTTCGCACATGATAAATTCCCATTTCACCAACCTGCGGATGTGGAATGTCTTTTAAATGTGCCTGACGGCTCCGCACAGTATCGGTATCATGGATTCCGCTGATTTCTATTTGTGCCGCATCTGCAAGACGCAGTGTCAGTTCATAGCTTCTGAGTCTTAACTCTATTGGATCACCCATCGGTGCTTTTTTCATCATTGTCACTTCCGTACCCGGTGTCAGCCCCATGTCCAGAAAGTGCCTGCGCAGTGCGCCTTTTCCGCCTACGCTTTCAATGACCGCGTCTTTTCCAACCTCTAATTTATCCAGTGTCATACTATCCTCTATTCCGCAGGCATTCTAATTCCGGAGGAACCGCGGACTGAACCTATTCAGTTCTGCGATAAAAGCAGCTTCGTGACGCCTGCGGCACAAAGCGCTGTATGAACAGGCTTTCGTTTATGGCTTGTTCATACTATCCTCTATTCCTCTTTTTGTCTATCATTTTCACAAATCTTTAATTGAAAATATTTCTCATTAAGTATATTATCGGACTTTTTTCCTGTCAACGAAAAGAATGGAAAAAATAATGTGTTGACACCTTTCTTTTCTTCTTATACTATAAGTACGTTGCTCATCAAATAACAAATTGATGCATAATTTTAAAATTTCTGTCCCACAGGGGGATTGCAAATATTAGCAACAGATATCAAAACTATTAAAATAATATTAAAAGAAGTGAGGATTCGCATGAACAATACAACTGCAAATATGCCCTTAAAGGATTCCCTTAAACCTTCACCGCTGGCACTTCTGCCAATTGGTGTTTTTTTAGTGATTTATGCCGGTTCCGGTATTATATTTCACGACTTTTACAATATGCCTGCAATTATTGCTTTTTTAGCTGCTCTGCTGACGGCATTTTTACAGACACGCACACTTTCATTTTCTGAAAAAATCACGGTCATTGCCAAAGGGCTTGCCGATGAAAATATTATTACCATGTGTCTAATTTTCCTGACGGCAGGCGCATTTTCCGGAGCCGTATCCGCCGCGGGCGGCGTTGAACACACGGTAAATTTAGGATTAAAACTGCTTCCTGCCAGCTGGTCTGCCGCCGGATTGTTTATTATCGGCTGTTTTCTTTCCATATCCATGGGAACAAGTGTCGGAACGATTTCCGCACTGGCACCGATTGCGGTCGGTATCAGTGAAAAGACTTCGATTTCCCTTGCCATGTGCATCGGAGCGGTCATCAGCGGTGCGATGTTCGGGGATAATCTTTCGATGATTTCCGACACCACAATTGCCGCAACCCGCACGCAGGACTGTTCCATGAAAGATAAATTCCGCACAAACTTTTTTATTGTACTGCCTGCCGCTATCCTGACTTTTGTATTACTGCTGATTCTGCCTTCCCATTCGGAGGTCGTTTCCGTTTACGCAAAGGATGCCAATCTGCTTTTGATTGCACCATATCTTTTTGTACTGGTAAGCGCCTTGTGCGGCATGAATGTATTCGCCGTACTGATTTTAGGCACGGTCTTTTCTCTTGCTGCCGGAATTTTCACCGGAAATCTTTCCGGCATGGAGATTTTTACATGTATGGGCGATGGCATTAACGCCATGTATGATATTACAGTAATTTCAATTATTGTCAGCTGTATCGGTTCACTGATTAAATATAACGGCGGTATTGACTGGCTTTTAACTGCCATCCGTCAGCGAATCCGCTCACCAAAGGGTGCACGTTTCGGTATCAGCGTTTTAACTGCCGGTATTGATACGGCGCTGCCAACAATACGATTTCGATTATTCTTGCCGGTCCGATTGCAAAGGAAATCAGTACCGAATATGATATTTCGCCGCGTGAAACAGCTTCTTTATTAGATATCAGCGCTTCCGTAACACAAGGGCTTTTACCTTACGGCGCACAGGTGCTTTATGCTTCCGCAGCCACAGCTTCTGCTGTTATGCCGCTGAGCGGTGTGGATATTATCGCGTATAACTACTATCCGATGTTTATGGCGTTCTGCCTTTTAGGGTGGATTTTTCTGCGGCGTACCCATAACAAATAGAGGCATATAAAAGGAACGCCTCAACGTGTTACTTGACTTCGGCTTATCCTTTTATCTGTCCTATTATCTGTTTTTACTCTTTCTTGCCCTCTTGATTTCGGTTGAGAGGGCTTTTAGTATTTTTAACAATAATCCTTTTGTTCCCGCATCCAGTGTACCGAACATTTTGATGGTGGCGTTGGCACTGCGAAGGATATCGGCGTTGATGTCTGAAAGAGTCTTTGCGCCGCTTGCGGTAATAAGTTCAAAAAGTGTATCCACAAATTTTTCCCGTTCCTTTGCAGACAGACCCTCCAGCCATGATGTTATAGCTTCATGAAAATTCTTACTGTTCGCGCTGAGAGACGGACATGTCACAAAGCATTTGCCCTCTACCTGCCACGACATGGCATCATGCTGCATGATTCCTGTCTGGCTGCTGCACACCACCAGATATTCTTCTTCCCGCCACAGTAACATACCGACAATGGAATGCTGCGGTACAATCGTCTGAATCTGCGGCAGCATTTTCCGGTACGCTTCACTTTCAATCATCTCTTTTGTAAATCCCGGTCCATCATTGTTATAGACTTTCACCACCTTGCGCTGAATGGACGGCTTTGCAAAGACGGCGGCATAAATCGCAAGATTGCCGCCCTTTGAATGACCGCCAAGACGAAGCTTTCCGCGTTTCCAGCGCATAACGGTATTGACATACTCTACAGCTTCAAGCTGGGACGGCACCGGCATCATGACACCCATGTTAAAATCTTCTTTCCAGCCGATAATCGTATCATCTGTCCCGCGGAATGCAATGTAGTACGTATCATCGGGAAGTTCCGCACAGAATGCTGCAAACTGCTTCTCCTCATGGTCATCTGTCACATCTGCATAATCGGAAAGCACAATATCCCCGAAACGCCTGCTTTCCGCTGCAATCCGCATAAAAAACGGTGCTTCCCTGATAAACGATGTGACTTTTTGTAATTCTTCCTCATCATTTAAGTCAAAAAAATCATGTGCCGCCTGCCGCAGGGTAATTTTTTCTTTACTGCCTGCCGCCGGTATAATATTTTTAAAATCCACATAAGCAATCTGCGACAGCACCAGATTATCCACCTCATTAAATGCAGACTGCTCAAACGTCAAATCCCCGCGCCATTTGATATAGTCTTCAATGCCACCCATTTTTACCGACCTCCGTTCTGATAATAAAACACTGCCAGCTGGGTTCTGTCCCGCAAATTCAGCTTTTCCAGTACGGTGCTGATATAATTACGGATTGTTCCCTCTGACAAAAAAGTCTTTTCTGCAATCTCCTTATTGCTGAGCCCCTGTGCAACGAGCTGTATCATTTCGTATTCTTTCTGTGTGATTCCCTGTGCCGCATAATCATAAGCGGCTGTTCCGCCAAGCAGTCCCGGCAGCTTATCGACAATTTTTCCGCCAAAGACAATCTGTCCGGACGCTGCTGCACGGATTGCCGGAACCAGTCCTTCGTAATCCTGTTTGAGCAGGTATCCCTTTACACCGATTTCGAGTGCTTCAATAATATATTCGTCATCTGAAAATGTCGTCAGGAAAAGAATTTTGGCATCCGGATATGCCGCAAGCACATTTCTTGCCGCTTCCAGTCCGGTCATATACTGCATACGGATATCCAGCAGTAAAATATCAGGACTGTATTTTTTATACAGTGACACAGCTTCCCGTCCGTCTTCTCCGACTGCCGCCACTTCAATATCCGTTCCGTTTTCCAGAATCATTTTCAAAGACATGCTTACCAGTTTATCATCGTCAATTATTACTACTTTCATACTTCTCCTTATTTTCCGGGCAATTTTGCCGCAAAACGGCAGTGAAAAAATCCCGGACAGTTTCTCATCTTCCGGCAGGAATATCTGCTTTTGGAATGTGGATAAAAATGCGGTATCCGTTTTCTGTGCGGATATCTATCGTTCCGCCAAACGTTTCCACCCGCTGGCGCATATTGGTAATCCCGATTCCCGTACCGTCCCCCGGATGCACACATTTACCGTTATCCTGAATTAAAATCTGATAAAAGGCGGGATGCTCTCGCAGTAAAAGCTTCACCCTGTCAGCATCGCTGTGCCGGGTTACATTGGACAATGCCTCTTTTACAATCGAGATAATGCAGTATTTTAATTCCTTCGGCAGGTCCTGTGACATATCATATTCGTAACTGACCGTATACCCCTCTGCTTTTTCCGTCATCTCACGGACGGTCTGCTCTAAATCCACCGATTCATCATGCAAATCATGAACACTGTTACGGATATTGTTCATCGCACAGTCTAAGGTTTCTTTAATACTTAAAAGCAACGGTTTCGTCTGCTCATCACGGCTGACTGCAATGACCGCTCCCGTCTGGATAAGCGCCCTTGAAAGCAGATGTCCTACATTGTCATGAATTTCCCTTGCAATACGGTTGCGCTCCTTTAAGGTTGCACTGTAAACCTGTGCGTCCTGCTTTTCAATTAAATAGCGGTTTTTCAGTTTTAACATTCTGTTATATTCCCTGTCATCATCCTGTATGCGGATGAACTCCTTTTGCAGTTCTCTATCCTGCCATGTCATCTGCCGCAGATATACCGCCAGCATGTCAAAAACAATCCATAGTATCTGCCACTGTATCCTGTCTGTACCCGACAGGATATAGCGCGATGCCGCAACGCCAAAAAACACCCACAAAAAAACTGTAATGCCTGCTACTGCCGTCCTTTTTATCTCTTTTTTCTCCCATGCCTCCAGCACCTGTTCCCAGACGGCATACAGTACAACCGGAAAGCCATATGATGTCTCTTTTATCACTAAAAACGACAACAGATAGACCGTCACCGCAAATGTCCTTCCCGCCATGCTTTGCAGATATATAACGGCACACACCTCAATAAATAACAACAGCAGACTCACCACTACATGATTGGTAATCCCGCAGGCTGATTCGAGTACGGCACACAGCACGTACAGTACCAGCATATCTGTAATCTTTCTCACATTTTCCTCATTTCCATACGGCAGTCCCGCTAAAATCTGCCGGCCTTCTGATTATTTATATTTTTATTGTACCGCAAGATATGACAAATGTCACTTCCGATTCTGATATTCTTCACTACCGCATTCTGCCCTCACACGCTACAATGTTTATAACAGCTTACAATATGAACAACAACATTATCAGGAGGATTTTTTATGGCAGAAACCATTGTAAAAATTGAAAATCTGGTCAAACGTTATCATGAACTGGTTGCCGTGGACCATTTTAACTTAACCGTATCCAAAGGAGAAATTTTAGGGCTTTTAGGGCCGAACGGTTCCGGAAAGACAACGACCATGAACTGTCTGCTGTCCCTGCTGGCATACGATAAAGGTTCAATCGAGGTCTTTGGAAAACCTATGAAGCCCGACAGCTATGATTTAAAGCGCAATATCGGCGTTGTCTTTCAGAATGTCGCCGTTTTTGACACACTGACCGTACAGGAAAATATTGATTATTTCTGTGGTTTATACATTAAAGATAAGAAGCTCCGCCGTCAATATGTTGCAGAGGCGGTTGAATTTGCGGGACTTTCGGATTTTGTAAAATTTTATCCCAAAAAACTCTCCGGCGGACTGCTCCGCCGTTTAAACATCGCCTGCGGCATTGCGCACAAGCCGAAGCTGATTCTGCTGGACGAACCGACCGTTGCCGTAGACCCACAGAGCCGTAATAAAATTTTACAGGGCATTTTAAAATTAAACGAAGAAGGCGCAACCATTATTTACACATCCCATTATATGGAAGAAGTGGAACAAATCTGTTCGCGCATTGTGATTATGGATAAAGGACGCAACCTTGCAAACGGTACTGCCACCGAATTAAAACAGCTCATTAAAAAAAGCGAAACTTTAACCGTAGAAATTTTAGAGCTGACCGATACACAGCTTGAGGCTGTCCGCAGGCTTAACCATGTCTATGACGTGTTTTATAAAAAAAACAGCCGGCCCGTACAGTGGGGGGGCGCCAGCCACAACCTGATTCATCTTCTGTCTTACTTACAGGAGGAAAACATTGCCTTTGGGCGCGTTTATTCGGAACTTCCGACTTTAAATGATGTTTTCCTTGAAATTACCGGAAGCGAATTAAGAGATTAACTTACATTGAGAGGAGGTTTATAATGTTTTTACGATTGTTTTTATACAGGCTGAAAAGTATATTTCTTCAAAAGGACTGACCTTTTGGACATTGGCTTTTCCACTTATCTTAGGCACATTCTTTTACCTGGGCTTTGGCAGGCTTCTAAACGGCACGGAGCTGGAATTAAACACAATTCCTGCCGCTGTCGTGACGGTTCATGAAAATACTGCCTTTGAAACGGTCTTAAAAGAAGTTGAAAAATCAGACGGAAAAGCCTTATTTGATTTGACCTTTACCGATGAAGACACTGCCATCGCAATGTTAAAGGAAAATAAAGCCACCGGCATTTTTTATGTTGATGCCACACCGCACCTGACCGTTGCAGAAAACGGCATGGAACAGACCCTGATGCAGTCTTTTTTATCCCAATACTGCACCCAGAGCAGTGTATTTGAAAAAATTGCCGCAGAACACCCGGAAAAGCTGGCCGATTCCATTGATTTTTTATCCAAACGCCACTCCTACGGCAGTGAAATTTCTCTGGCAGATGCTTCCTACGACCCGTATATGCAGTATTTTTATGCTTTGATTGCGATGTGCTGTCTGATGAGTGTATCTTCCGGTGTAGAATGTATCGGCACTGCCCTTGCCAACTTATCGAGCCTTGGCATGCGCCGTGAATGTGCACCGACACGCAAGTCCGTCATGATTTTAAGTGACCTCGCTGCCGCTTTTGTGCTTCAGTCCGTCGGTGTTTTTTTACTGTTTTTCTATCTGACTGTGATTTTAAAGCTGGATTTCGGAAACCGCTTAGGACTTTCCTTTGCCACAGCACTTATGGGTACGCTTTTTTCCCTTGCCGCCGGTGTTTTTATCGGAATCGCCTTTAAATGCAGTATGCACATTAAAATGGGCATTGCCCTTGTATTTATGATGGTCAACTCATTTTTTGCCGGACTTATGGCGGCAACCATGAAAGATTGGATAGAACATATCTGCCCGCTGTTTAACCGCATAAATCCGGCGGCACTGATTTCGGACAGTCGTACGCATTAAATATGTATCCTTCCCTGACCCGCTTTGCGCGCAATATGGGCATACTGGCTGTCATGACACTGGTGCTGTGCTTTATTTCCGGTCTGATATTAAGGAGGTCTGATTATGCAAGTCTTTAAAGCTTTTTATAAATCACTGCGCAGACAGATTACTTCGGTACTGCTGTATGTTATTGCTTTTGCCGCTATCAGTGTGATTATGGCAAATACCATGTCTGAAAATACCGACACTCTTTTTACCGCAAAAAGGCTGACGGTTGCCGTGTTCGACCATGACAATACAGATGAAAGCCGCGTGCTGTATAATTACCTTGACCGAACACAGAAACTCACTTCCATAAAAGACGACAACGAAGCAATTGCTGATGAATTATTTTTCAGAAATGTGGATTATGTGCTGATTATCCCTGACGGCTTTTCTGAAAATCCGGACTCACTTAAAAATGTGAAACAACAAAACAGCAGTTCTGCTTACTTTTTGGATAACAGCATTGACACTTTCTTAAATGTATTTTTTAATTTCAGAAATACCGGATATTCCTGCGATGAAGCCGAGCGGCTTACTTACGACTGTATCGGTTCTGTAGAGGAAGCAACACTGCTTTCCGATACCCGGCAGGACGATGTGCAGATTACCGTTCAAAATATTGAACGCTATTTTCACTATCTTCCGTACATTTTTATTGTTACTGTCATTACAAGCCTTGGCGGACTGCTGCTGATTTTCCGTGAAAAAAATGTCAACTACCGGATACGGTGCAGTGCCGTATCCGCCGTCCACTACAATACGGCGCTTGCCCTTGCCTGCCTGACATACAGCATTTTATTATGGCTTGTTTTTATGGTGCTGGCTTTGGCGGTCTGTGGAAAAGGGCTGCTGTCGGTACGGGGACTGATGCTGGTTATCAACAGTTTTGTATTCCTGCTGGTTTCTGTCGGCATTACCTACCTTATCAGCTTTTTGGCTTACAATCCGAACATTTTAAATATGTGGTCTAATGTTATCGGGCTGTGCATGTCATTTTTATGCGGTGTTTTTATTCCAATGGAATTCTTAGGAAAAAATGTCATAAAGGCGGCACACTTTCTTCCTGCCTACTGGTATATCCGCACCGATGAGCTTTGTACACAGTATACAGGAACTTCCGGTGAGTTAAAGACCTATGCCATGTATCTGGGAATCCAGCTTTTGTTTGCCTTTGCGGCATTTAGTGCAGCACTGGTCATTTCCCGTTATAAAAAAGATTCTGTATTATAAATCACAAAAAGGCAGATAAGAAACCACTTTTACGGATTTCTTATCTGCCTTTTTTATTGCATTTTTTAATTTGCAAATTCCAGCCGTACCGAGCCGTTATTGCTGACTGCATACAGGTTCGTATCTGCCTGTGTATTTTGTGCGGTATAAGGATTTAACACTTTATTGTCATTGACATAGACACTGCCGTTGTCGGTGTGCGCTTCCACGCGGTACGCACTTTCCGGCTTTGGCGCCGTTACCTGTATTTTACCGTTATTGGTTTTACAGGTCACCGTTCCCTCCCATGCTCCGGCAAGCTCTACATTGCCGTTATTGCTTGAAAAAAGGCTCTCACCCTTAAATTCTGCATTTACCGTTATTTTACCGTTACTGCAATGCACCTGCGCATTTTTCTCGCAAATCATCTGCATCAGTTCAATTTTGCCATTGTCCGACTGTACATTAAGATTCTGTGTCGTAAACAGGGCATCGGCTGTCACTTTTCCGTTTGACGTATCAATTTTTACCGTATCAAGGGCTGCTTTTTCCGGCACATAGACCGTCACTACATTTTCCCGGTTTTCAAACAACGCGGCAAAACCGAAGTCTAAAATCCAAAATCCTCCGCTTGTTTTTTCCTCTATGCGGATTTTCCCATTGTCAACCGTAACCTGTGGTGTGCTGTGTGTATCCTCATAGGTCACGCTGTAACCGAAGGTATCATCCTGTGACGGCTTTATTTCAACTTTGGCATCATCCGCTTCAATCTCGATGTCTTTGATTTGTGAAATGCCATAGCGCTCATCAGAATAAGCACTGCCTTCCAGTTCAATACCGCGTCTTGAAATAAAAACACCGCTCTTTGCACCCGCAAAAACGCCCGATACAAAACAAATCAATCCCGCGCCGATACACACGGCGGCTGTTATTCCTGTAATCTTTATCCATTTTTTCATCTTCTTCTCCATTCCGCAGGCATTTTAATGCACAAGGAACCGCGAACTGAATTTATTCAGTTCTGCGATAAATTCAGAATTGTGACGCCTGCGGCACAATTCTGTTATGCGAAAATCTTTGATATAAGGATTTTCGCATTTCTCCACATTCCGAGCGACTTTGTCACGATAGTAGGAAAATTTGCTTTCGCCCAGAAGCAAATTTTCCTGTGTGAATCATCTTAAATTTAAGGATGATTCACACTTCGCTATACTATCAAACACCGGTTTTAATGCCGGGTATATCTGCTGAAACTGACGATACTTTTCTTCGTAGCGTGCCGCAATTTCCGCATCGGGTTCAATCGTATCCACAACGTGGACAATCTGTCCTGCCGCCGCTTCTACCGTTTCATAAGCACCCGTGCCGACTGCCGCAAGCATTGCCGCACCAAGGGACGGTCCTTCTTCTTTATCCAGTACACATACCCTTATATTTAAAATATTGGCAATCATCTTGCGCCACAGCGGACTTTTTGCACCGCCGCCGCAGATTTTGGTTTCGGTAATCTTCATACCTAAGCTTTTTGCCACTTCAAAGGAATCCCGGATTGCAAATGCAACACCCTCTAAAACAGCCTGTGTCATATCGGTTCTTGTCGTGTCCATCGTCATGCCTGTAAACGTTGCCCGTGCCAGCGGATTGTTGTGCGGAGAACGTTCACCCATCAGATATGGCAGATAAAACACATGATTGCTGCCAAGCATCTCATCGGTAATGCCTTCCTGCTCCTTTGCATAGTCACCTGTACCTATTATATCATCAAGCCACCATTTATTACAAGAGGCAGCACTCAACATACATCCCATTAAATGATAATGACCGTCTGCATGGGCAAATGCATGAAGGGCATTATTTGCATCAACACCAAATGTCATGCTTGAAATAAAAATTGTACCGCTTGTACCCAGTGAAATGTTACAGCTTCCGTCACCGACCGTTCCCGTGCCGACTGCTGCCGCCGCATTGTCCCCGGCTCCCGCAATGACTGCCGTATCTGTTGTAAGCCCCAGTTTTTCTGCTGCTTCCTCTGTCAGATGTCCGATACATTCATAGCTTTCAAAAACTCTTGCCATACAGTCTTTTGAAATACCGCATATTTCTAACATTTCATCAGACCAGCAGCGGTTTTTGACATCAAATAAAAGCATCCCGGATGCATCCGATACATCGGTTGCGTGTACACCGGAAAAACGGTATGCCAGATAATCCTTTGGCAGCATGATTTTACGGATTTTTTGGAAATTTTCCGGTTCATTTTCCCGTACCCACAAAATCTTCGGTGCCGTAAATCCCGCAAATGCGATGTTTGCCGTGTACTCTGTCAGCTTTCCTTTGCCGATTGTATTGTTTAAATATTCACATTCTTTTGTCGTTCTGCCGTCATTCCAAAGGATTGCCGGGCGAATCACCTTATCATTTTCATCTAAAATTACCAGTCCGTGCATCTGTCCGCCAAAACTGATACCTGCCACTTCTTCTTTCTTTATGCCCACTGTCAGTTCACGGATTCCCGCAACCGACTGTTCATACCAGTCATACGGATTCTGTTCTGACCAGCCGGGCTTTGGAAACGAAATCGGATATTCTTTTGAAACCGTTTTTACAACCGTCCCCTGTTTATCCATAAGCAGAAGCTTTACAGAAGAAGTCCCTAAGTCCACACCAATATAATACATATTTTTCTCCATTCCACAGGCATTTTTATCTGCGCCGGTTCATGCGCCTGCGGCATAAACCGGCCGTATATTTTTATCTATGGTATCTTAGCCAAACGGATTTTCCGTCTTATAAAGCATGCCCTTTGGCTGGTTAAATCCGATATCCTCGATACCAATATACTTAAATACTTCAAAAATGGCTTTTCCGAAATGTCCGAATGCAACCGCACCGTGATGCGGGAAGTTCTTTTCGATTAATACGTGTCTGTAGAATCTGCCCATTTCAGGAATTGCAAAAATACCGATTGCACCAAAAGACCTTGTTGCTACCGGAAGGACTTCGCCCTGTGCGATGTAAGCACGGATACCGCCTTCTGCCGTTCCCTGTAATCTGTAGAATGTAATGTCGCCCGGAACAATATCCCCTTCTAATGTACCGTTTGTTACTTCTTCCGGCAGGGAGCGTGCCATAATCATCTGATTGCGCATTTCATGGAAGGACAGCTTGCATGCCGCCGTATTGCCGCAGTGGAAGCCCATAAACGTATCCTTTTGTGTATAGTCAAACTTTCCTTTGATATCTTCGTTATAAATGTCTGCCGGTACGGAATTGTTAATATCTAACAGTGTTACAACGTCTTTGCTTACCGTGTAGCCGATAAATTCGCTTAATGCACCGTAAATATCGACTTCACACGAAACCGGGATTCCCATGGCAGTCAGTCTTGAATTGACATAACACGGTACAAAACCAAACTGTGTCTGGAATGCCGGCCAGCATTTTCCTGCAATTGCCACAAATTCCCTGGAGCCTTTATGGGCTTCTACCCAGTCAAGCAGTGTCAGTTCATACTGTGCAAGCTTGTTTAATATTTCCGGCTTTTTGTTGCCTGTGCCGAGTTCTTCTTCCATGCTCTTTACAACTGCCGGGATTCTCTCATCACCTGCGTGCTTGTGAAAGCTTTCAAATAAATCCAGTTCTGAATTTTCTTCGATTTCAACACCTAAGTTGTAGAGCTGCTGAATCGGTGCGTTGCAGGCGAGGAAATTCGTCGGACGCGGACCGAAAGTAATAATCTTTAAGTGATTGAGTCCATATACTGCACGTGCCACCGGCAAAAATTCATGAATCATGTCTGCACATTCTTCTGCGGTTCCGACCGGATATTCCGGTATGTAAGCGCCGACATTACGCAGTTTTAAGTTGTAGCTTGCATTTAACATACCGCAGTATGCATCACCTCTGCCCTGTACAAGTCCGCCGTCTGCGGAGGTTTCCTCGGCCGCCGCAACAAACATTTTCGGTCCGTCAAAATACTTTGCAAGCATGGTTTCTGAAATTTCCGGTCCGAAGTTGCCAAGGTATACGCAGAGCGCATTACAGCCTGCCTTTTTAATATCTTCTAATGCCTGCTGCATATGGATTTCACTCTCAACAATACAGATTGGACATTCGTAAATGTCGTCTTTTCCATACTTTTGTATATATGCATTTACTAAATTTTCCCTTCTGTTTACGGAAAGAGATTCTGGGAAACAATCTCTGCTGACTGCGACGATTCCGACCTTCATTTCTGGCATATTATTCATTTTGTCCTCCATTCTGCCGACACTGCGGCACCCTTATATTTTCTGATTTTCCTGATGTTTTTTATATTTAACATTTGTTTTTTGCATTTACTTTTTAAACCGGCTGTTTTGCCGTCTGTGCTGTTACAGATTTCCGATGGAAATGTTCTCACCTTTCAGCCCGTTAAATGCGCCTGCTATCTTTGCTTCTTCATGCGCCAGCAGCCATTTGTTGGACGCAGCTAAAAGCTTATCTTCTTTTAATAAATGCGGCTGTTCTATCGGATAATTTGTTCCTTTCGGAAGCACTACCACACAGCGGAAACCCTTCTTATCTACACCGCACGGTGCATAGTGCAGGGTTGTCGCATAAACTTCTATCACCGTTCCCGCCGGTACGAAAAAGGCTTTAACCTTTGCGGTGTCATACGTGTCATCTGACTCTATATCCTGCTGTTTTCCAAGCAGTAAAATCATATCGGTCACAGCGATATTGATTTCTGAGCTTCTGTGATACTCTAAACCGTTCAACTTTTCGTTGTGTCCGTTACAGTATCCAATCTGTACCGGCAGTCCGCCGTATACGCTTCTCCTTAAAACTTCACACACCTCAAGCGCTTCAAGGGATGCATCAGACGGTTCGTAAATGACATCGTCCGGCAGCGGTGTCTTTTGCATTTTCTGTAAAAGCTGCGCTACGTCCAGCCCCTCAATAACCTTTCCGTACTCCTTAAATTCCTTTTCTTTCACACTGATAATTTCCATCGTTTCTCCATTTCAGATAAATATTTCTGTCAAATACAACATTGACATAGGTTGTTAAACTTTAGAGCTTTTAGAAAAGTGTTTTTTAAAAGCTTTTATTATTTTAACACCTATGTCAATGTTTTTCAATCATTTTCTATTGTTTTTTTATGAATAAAGTATGAATTTTTATTCATTTTAATTGTTGTTTTCCGGTGTATGCCACTTCCAGTCGCGTACTTCCGGTAAATCCATGCCGTATTCGCTGATGTACTGCTTATGTGCTACAAGTGTGTCACGCATTTTCTGAAGCAGGTACGCGCCCTTGTTTCCAAGCTGTGGCAGTGCATTGACAGCGGCTTCTACCAGATGGAAACGGTCGATTTCATTCTGGACACGCATATCAAACGGTGTTGTAATCGTTCCTTCTTCCTGATAGCCGAATACGTGCAGATTTCTGTTGTGTCTGTAATATGTCAGTTCATGAATCAGTGTCGGATAGCCGTGGAATGCAAAGATAATCGGCTTATCCTTTGTAAACAGTGCATCATAGTCCGTATCGGACAATCCATGCGGATGCTGTGTATTGGACTGCAATTTAAACAAATCGACAACATTGATGAAACGAATCTTTAATTCCGGCAGATTGTCGCGCAGAATGGTGACTGCCGCAAGGGCTTCCATGGTCGGTGTTTCACCGCAGCCGACTAAAACTACGTCCGGTTCCTGTCCCTGGTCATTGCTTGCCCACTCCCAGATACCGACACCCTGTGTACAGTGCTTTACAGCCTGTTCCATGGTCAGCCACTGTGGTCTTGGGTGCTTTGAAGTTACCAGTACATTGACATAATCACGGCTTCTGATACAGTGGTCAAAGCAAGATAACAGGCAGTTTGTATCCGGTGGCAGATACATTCTGACAACGTCTGCTTTCTTATTGGCAATGTGGTCTAAGAAGCCCGGGTCCTGATGTGTAAATCCGTTGTGGTCCTGCTGCCATACATTAGAAGACAAAATGAGGTTTAATGAGGCAATAGACTGGCGCCACGGAAGCTGTGAACATACCTTTAACCATTTTGCATGCTGTGCCGCCATGGAATCCACGATTCGGATAAATGCTTCATAGCTTGCAAAGAAACCGTGACGTCCTGTTAAAAGATAACCTTCCAGCCAGCCCTCGCACATATGCTCTGACAGCATAGAGTCCATAACACGTCCGTCTTTTGCAAGGAATTCATCATTGTCCTTTAATGCATTGTTCCAATCCCTGTTGGTTGCTTCAAAAATTTTACCCAGTCTGTTAGACATCGTTTCGTCCGGTCCAAAGATACGGAAGTTTCTGGTCTTTTCATTGAGCTTAAAAATATCTCTGATAAATCCGCCCAGCTCAATCATATCCTGACCTTCTTTAGCACCCGGTGACGGAACATCTACTGCATACTCCCTGAAATCAGGCAGGCGTAAATCCCGTAACAGTTTACCGCCGTTTGCATGCGGATTGGCACTGATTCTTGAATCCCCTTCCGGTGCAAGTGCCTTTAATTCCGGAATCAATCTTCCTTCTTTATCAAACAGTTCTTCCGGCTTGTAGCTTCTTAACCATTCGTCTAACATCTGTAAATGTTCCGGTCTATCCATCATAATCGGAACCTGATGCGCACGGAATGTTCCTTCGATTTCCTTTCCGTCTACAACCTTCGGTCCTGTCCAGCCCTTTGGTGTACGAAGTACAATCATCGGCCAGAACGGTCTTTCGGTTTTTCCGTTCTCTCTGGCCTCCTTCTGAATCTGATGGATTTCTTCAATAACCGTATCCACGGTTTCTGCCATTTTGCGGTGCATAGTCATCGGGTCATCGCCTTCTACAAAATAAGGCTTCCAGCCGCAGCCGTGGAAAAAGCTTTCAATCTCATCATGTGAAATCCGTGAGAAAATTGTCGGGTTGCTGATTTTATATCCATTTAAGTGAAGAATCGGAAGCACTGCACCATCTGTTACCGGATTTAAAAACTTATTGGAATGCCATGCTGTTGCAAGCGGGCCTGTTTCTGCTTCACCGTCACCGACAATACAGGTTGTAATCAGATCCGGATTATCAAATACAGAACCAAAAGCGTGTGCAATGGAGTAACCCAGCTCACCGCCTTCATTAATAGAACCCGGTGTTTCCGGTGCTACATGGCTTGAAATACCGCCCGGAAATGAGAACTGCTTACACAGCTTTTTTAATCCATCCATATCTTCGCTGACATTCGGATAAACCTCACTGTATGTACCCTCTAAGTAAGAGTTGGATACAAAGAAGTTGCCGCCGTGTCCCGGACCTGAAATCAATACCATATCCAGGTCGTACTTTTTAATCGCACGGTTCATGTGGCAGTATACAAAATTCTGTCCCGGAACGGTTCCCCAGTGTCCGACAATCTTTTTCTTGATATGCTCCGGCTTTAACGGTTCGCGAAGCAGTGGATTATCCAGCAGATACAGCTGGGCTGCTGATAAATAGTTTGCCGCTCTCCAGTACGCATTCATTTTTTCAAGGTAAGCATCTGTCAAAGGCTGTTTTTCAACGCATGTCGTTTCTGTGTTCATGTAAATCTTCCTTTCTTCCTGTTGATTTCATTTCAACGTTTTGTAAAATGTTTTTACAAAAGCCATTTACATAATAGCACACAACCGCTCAATGTCAATATCTTCTTTTATGAAACTTTTCCGATAAATTTTAGAATTGTGTCACCTGCTGCCTGCACCCGATACGGGATTCTGGGCGGACATCAGGGATAACAGTGTCGTCTTTCCCGCACCGTTTCTTCCTATCAGTCCGTATATCTTACCCGGTTCAAGCTCCAGATTCACATTTTTTAAACTGTCTTTTCTTTATAGCTTTTTCCTGCATTTTTACAAATCAGATTCTCCATTTACTTTCCCTCCATAATCATCTGCACCAGTTCCTGTTTCGTGATGCCAAGGCTCTGCGCCTCAGCAAGCATGGACGCAATATAGTCCTGATAAAATGCATCTTTTCGTTTTTTTTGAATCACTTCCTTTGCTCCCTTCGCCACAAACATACCAATCCCTCTTTTCTTGTATACAATCCCTGCTTCAACCGAATGTTGATTCCTTTTGCGGCAGTTGCCGGATTAATGGCATACAGCTTCGCCAGTTCATTCGTACTCGGCACCCGTTCTTCTTCGCAGAGTATATCCCGTAAAATGTCGTTTTCAATCATTTCACTAATCTGGATATATATTGACTTTTCCTGTGTTAAAATCTCATTCATTCTGCTCCTCATTCCTTATGCTATTTAACCGCACACCGGCGGATATAAAAATTTGCTCCTGCTTACAACAATCGCATGAATGTTATTTTACTTGCGCAGTTTCATGGTTAATTAGTTAAGTAACTAACCTATGAACTAAGAATAGCACTTGAGGTCTTTACCGTCAAGTGCTATTTCTTTATTTTTTCCACAATGTTTTATACGATGCGCCTTCCACCAGCACTTTCCGCAGTCTGCCCGGCTTTTCAAGCACCTTTTTCATAAGCAGATAAGCTGCCCCGCCGTATGCCGAACCGAATACGACACTTGCCAGTACATCGGTCGGATAATGAACCGTCAGATACAGTCTTGAAAATGAAATGAGTGCCGCAAGCACCAGTGCGCCGATGCCTTCTTTTTATTCCACAGGCGGATTGCCACCGCCGCCGCAAAGGAGGCAGAGTAGTGTCCTGACGGAAATGACCAGTCGTAAATCCTGTCAAAGACCCGGTAGAGATTTTCAAAGGTCGGGTCTGCATGAAACGGACGCACCCGCTGGTACAGATTTTTCATGATGCCGTTACAGATGACCAGCGAAATGAGCAGTGCCGCAACCACGGTCGCACCGGTTTTCCGGTAGCGCTTCGGCAGCACAAACAGCATTGCCGCCGCAATCACCAGCCAGATCAATCCGCCGTTTCCAAGACAGGTAATCTGATACATCAGAAAATCCAGCACCGGATTATGCAGTTCTTCAAACCAGTGCAAAATTTTTAATTCCATACGCACCTTTCCGCAGCTTTAATCTGCAAATACAATAACATTTTCATTCTTTTCCTTGCAGACAGGCTCCTGTGCCGCGTAACCTAAGTCTACAATGCCCCATACGATATGGTTGTCCGGCACACCGAACTTCTTTAATTCGGCACGTACCTGCGGCTCGTCACAGATTTCCTTTAACTGGTTAATCCAGCAGGAACCAATGCCAAGCTCCTGTGCCATCAGGAACATATTCTCCATTGCACAGGCACAGTCTGCAAGTCCGTTTGTATTGTCTTTTTCATTGGATGCCAGAATAATGACATCCGGGTCGTAAAAATTGTAACTTTCCGGGCGGTTTAACGTTTCTCTTACGACCTTTGCCAGTTCCTGTATATTTTCTTTTTTACGGATTACCGTAAACTGCCATGACTGTCGGCTCATGCCGCTCGGTGCGTAAATTGCCGCCTTTAAAATAGTATCTAAGTCTTCTTTGCTGACCGGTCTGTCTGTATATGCCCGGCAGCTTCTTCTTGTTAAAATATTGTCTAATACCGCATTGTTACTCATTTGACACTACCTCGCTTTCCTGTGCGTTCTCCATGCCCTTTGCCTTCTTTTTGGCTCCGGCACGTTCACCCTGCGCAACCTGTTCCATATATTTCCTGGTTTCCGCAACTACCACACCACTTAATGCCACAATGGCAATCAGATTCGGAATCGCCATTAAGCCGTTGAAAATATCTGCAATTTTCCAGACCGCAGATACCGTCATAAACGGTCCGATAAATACACATACAATATACAGCCATCTGTAGCCTTTTACAACCTTTTGTCTGCCGCCGACAAGATATTCCAGACATTTTTCACTGTAATAGTCCCAGCCGAGAATCGTTGTAAATGCAAAGAATACCAGACACATCATGAGGACAAATGCCGATACCTTAGCCGGAACCGGAAGTCCCTGCTGAAATGCCGCCGTTGTAACCGCAACACCCTGTAAGCCGATGTTCCATGTACCTGTAATTGTAATGGCAAGACCTGTCATCGTACAGATAATAATGGTATCAATAACCGTTCCCGTCATGGAAATTAAGCCCTGCTGTGCCGGTGAATCACTATTGGCTGCTGCCGCCGCAATCGGCGCACTACCAAGTCCGGCTTCATTTGAAAAGATACCGCGGGCAACACCCATCTGCATTGCCATAAGCATACCGCCGATTGTTCCGCCCGTTACCGCACGCAGGCCGAAGGCACTCTGCACAATTTCAACCAGTGCGCCCGGAATTGCCGTAAAATTAAAAATAAGAATCAAAACAACCGCAACCACATAACAGCCTGCCATAAACGGCACAATTACCTGTGCTACGGAAGAAATACGCTGGATTCCGCCGATAATAACAAGTGCCACGCAGACAGTCAGTAAAATACCCGTAATAACAACAGTCCATGAATACGTTCTTCCAAATAAATCAACGGTCCATTCGTTATTGGCATCAAAAAATCCGTTGACTGCACTGGTAATGCCATTAATCTGTGTAAAGGTTCCGATACCCAAAAGACCGACACCTACACCGAAAAATGCAAAAATCTTTGCCAGCCACTTCCACTTGTGTCCCATGCCGTTTTCAATATAATAGAACGGTCCGCCTAAGATATGACCGTCTTCATTGACAACGCGGTATTTCACCGCAAGAAGACATTCTGAATATTTGGTAACTGTTCCGACAATCGCCGCAATCCACATCCAGAACAGCGCGCCCGGACCGCCTGCTACCATAGCCGTTGCAACACCGACGATATTTCCTGTACCGATGGTTGCCGAAGTGCCGTACACAATGCCGCAAAGCTGGATACTTCTCCGTCTTCGCCGCTTCTCTCATTTGAAAACAGTTCTTTGACCGCCAACGGAAATTTCGTTACCTGAAGTCCTTTTAAACGGAATGTCATAAAAAGTCCGACTGCAAGAATCGCTATAATAAGCGGCAGTCCCCAGATAAAATCATCAATCGTTGTCAATGCGGTATTAATGGTATCTAACATGAATTTTCCCTTATCCTTTCCTGATTAAAACTTTCTTTCGCAATATCATCAAATATGTATTTTGTTCTTATGAAACATATACACCGAAACAAACAGACACACAAACTCTGCCACCGGAATTGCCATCCACACGCCGTTTATTCCAAACAGATATGCCAGTCCGACAATCGCTATCACCTCAACAATCAGTGTACGAAGAATCGACACCACCGCAGAATCCCGTCCGTTGCCGAGTGCCGTAAGGTATCCCGATGCAAAAATGTTAATGCCGTTTACTAAAAAACAAACCGCGAACAGCCTGAAACCGGACAGCGACATTTCATATAACGCTGTATTATTTCCGACAAAAATGCGCATTGTCCATCCAGCTGCTAATTGGGATATTGCAAATATCACAATGCCTGCTGCCAGAAGAATCCGGATACACATTGCAAACAGCTTTTTTAAATCCGCATAATTGCCCGCACCGTAATTATAGCTAAAAATCGGTGCAACACCATTTGTAAAGCCCATATAAGCGGACGAAAACAGAAAGTGTGCATATAGAAGCACCGTAATCGCCGCTACACCATTGGCACCCGCAAGGCGCATCAGAATGATATTAAAAATAAATGTCGTCACCGCACTTGCGATATTCGTCACCATTTCCGATACACCGTTGCTCATCGCCTTTAACAAAAAGGACGTATCCCACCGGAACTTCTCAAAATACAGTTTGAGATTCTTCCGGCTGTATACAATCACAGGTACAGCCGCACCGATACCATAACTGATAACCGTTGCAAATGCCGCACCCATCAGTCCGAAGCCCGCACATTTTACAAGCAGGTAATCGAGACAGATATTGCTGAATCCGCAGGTCAGTGACAGAATCAGTCCGTACTTCGGCTTATCATTCGTCGTCCAGAACGGCATGAATAACATCTGTAACATGGAAAACGGCGCGCCAAGTGCCATGATTGTGCCATACTGCACACAGTACGTAACCAGCGTTTCTCCCTTTGCGCCAAGCGCCAGTGAAATCGGACGCATTGTCAGTGCAAAAAGAATTCCCAGCACCACACCCGAAACCACTGTAAAAAATGCAAGCTGTGTAAACCGCTGTCTGGCAAGACTGCCCTTTCCTTCGCCGAGCAGCCTTGCCACAATGGCATTGCCGCCCATGGAAAGCATGACACCGATTCCGTTTAACAGATACACCACAGGATACACGATATTGGTCGCCGAAAGCTGTTCACTTCCTGCAAACTGGCTGATAAAAATACCGTCCGTCATGACATAAATCGAAGTGACAATCATCATGGCAACTGCCGGAAAAACAAACTGTAACAGCCGTGCCGTATTAAATTTCGTTGCAATTGTTAATCTACCCATTTTACCTCCACCACATTTTCATGCGGCTTTTACTCTAAACAATCCCGACTGCCTGTTTTGCAAGCCGGTCTGCCTCTTCGTTTCCGGCAACCCCGGAATGTCCTTTTACTTTGATAAAATGCAGCGTAATCTGATTTTTTACAGACTGCACATAATCGTAGTAGGCAATTGTTCCCTTTTTATTGCGCTTCCACAGTCCCTTTGCCCACATTTCGATTCCCATATAATCGTAATAAATGGACAATTCTT
>ERZ859817.493-NODE-493-length-25165-cov-3.594703_pt1 | contig 25165 bp, 20 predicted proteins | sample MGYA00509986_ERZ859817 | MGnify/ENA primary metagenome ERZ859817 (study PRJEB30046, sample SAMN00715155) | human gut metagenome | study: EMG produced TPA metagenomics assembly of the A metagenome-wide association study of gut microbiota in type 2...
GTCGATAATACTTTGGTCGGCTGCCCCCGTAAAGAAGAAGGAAGAAAAAGCCAACAAAAGATAAACAGAAAAGATTACCAGCATCAATCCGATCACAAAATGAACGGTTTCATTCTTAAAAATTGATACAATCCTTCCAGGAGAAGACGGAGTGCGTTCAGCCTCCTTATCTATTTTCTTTTTTGCCATGAGTCTTTATTCTTTAAATAAATTGGAATCCGTATTATAAGCCGCAAAAATAATAAAAAAATAACGAGCAGTACTCTCATTCAATCCTTTTTCTTACCTTTGCGATTCAAATCAATCTGATTATGGAAAAAGAAAGCCAAACGATATTTGAAAAGAATGTGATCGAGTTCGTAACGGTAGCCGCCGAATTTTGCGCATTCCTCGAACGTGCTGAACACATGAAGCGCAAAGCTTTTGTCGACACGTCCTTAAAAATACTTCCCCTGCTCTATCTCAAAGCATCCTTGCTTCCGAAGTGTGAAACGATTGGAGACGAGGCACCCGAAACGTATGTAACAGAGGAAATCTACGAGATTCTGCGCATCAATCTGGCAGGGCTGATGGGTGAAAAGGATGATTATCTGGACGTTTTCGTACAGGATATGGTGTACAGTGACCAGCCTATCAAGAAGTCCATCTCGGAAGATTTGGCAGATATCTATCAAGATATCAAAGATTTTATTTTCGTTTTCCAGCTGGGACTGAACGAAACCATGAACGACTCGCTGGCCATCTGTCAGGAAAACTTCGGTCTGCTGTGGGGACAGAAGTTGGTAAACACTCTGCGTGCCCTTCACGATGTGAAGTATAACCAGCAGAATGAGAATGACGAAGAAGACAACGAGGAAGAGAATAACGAACTAAGCGATGACGACTATTGTTGTGAAGAAGACGGTTGTCACTGCCACGACGACGAATGTCATTGTCATGAGGACGGTTGCCATTGTCGTAATGACGAATAAACAAAAATGATAGTAAGAAGAAGTATAAATAAAGACGAACTAAAGGAACTCCCGAAAACTGTATTTCCGGGACGAATCCATGTGATCCAGTCGGAAGCGGAAACAGAAAAAGCAGTAGCTTACCTGCAATCTCAGCCGATACTGGGTATCGATAGCGAAACGCGCCCATCCTTCACCAAAGGACAAAGTCATAAAGTAGCACTTCTGCAGATTTCTTCAGACGAATGCTGTTTCCTGTTCCGCCTCAATATGACCGGACTCACCCAACCTTTGGTCGACCTGCTGGAAAATCCGGCTGTTATCAAAGTAGGACTGTCGCTCAAAGACGACTTTATGATGCTGCACAAACGTGCACCTTTCACCCAGCAGAGCTGCATCGAACTGCAAGACTATGTACGCCAGTTCGGCATACAGGACAAAAGTCTGCAAAAGATTTATGCAATCCTGTTCAAAGAAAAGATTTCCAAATCACAACGGCTGTCCAACTGGGAAGCGGACGTACTGACGACGGACAGAAACAATATGCCGCTACCGATGCCTGGGCTTGCCTCAACATCTACAACCTGTTGCAGGAACTGAAACGAACCGGCAACTACGAGGTCGAAAGCCTCCCTGTAGAAGAAGAGGTTGACGCAAATGCTCCCGCCAATCGCTGACAAATGACCGATAAAAGACTAATTAATAACTGATAAAATAGCATTTTAAACAACATGCATAAAGTATACCTCAAACCCGGCAAAGAAGAGTCTTTAAAAAGATTTCATCCCTGGATTTTCTCCGGAGCAATCGCTCGTTTCGATGGAGAACCCGAAGAAGGTGAAGTTGTAGAAGTATACACTTCGAAGAAGGAATTTATAGCCGAAGGACATTTCCAGATCGGAAGTATCGCCGTACGTGTGCTCTCTTTCCGTCAGGAACCCATCGACCACGATTTCTGGAAACGTAAACTGCAAATTGCCTATGATATGCGTTGTGGAATCGGTATCGCAGTCAATCCCACCAATGACACCTACCGTCTTGTACACGGTGAGGGAGACAATCTGCCTGGGCTGGTCATTGACATTTATGCCCGGACTGCCGTCATGCAGGCGCACTCCGCAGGAATGCATGTAGACCGCATGACTATCGCCGAAGCCCTGTCGGAAGTAATGGGTGACAAGATCGAAAATATCTATTATAAATCGGAGACTACACTGCCTTTTAAGGCAGATCTTTTCCCCGAAAACGGGTTCCTTAAAGGAGGAAGCAGCGATAATATCGCACGGGAATACGGCCTGAAGTTCCATGTAGACTGGCTGAAAGGCCAAAAGACAGGATTCTTCGTAGACCAACGCGAAAACCGTTCACTGCTGGAGCATTATTCTAAAGACCGTTCGGTACTGAATATGTTCTGCTACACCGGCGGTTTCTCCTTCTACGCTATGCGTGGAGGTGCAAAGCTGGTACATTCCGTTGACAGTTCTGCCAAAGCAATCGATCTGACTAACAAAAACGTAGAACTGAATTTCCCCGGCGATGCGCGTCACGAAGCTTTCGCCGAAGATGCTTTCAAATACCTTGACCGCATGGGCGACCAATACGATTTGATAATCCTCGACCCGCCTGCATTTGCCAAGCATAAGGATGCTTTGCGGAATGCCTTGCAAGGTTACCGGAAACTGAATGCCAAAGCATTCGAAAAGATCAAACCGGGCGGCATCCTGTTTACTTTCTCCTGCTCTCAGGTGGTAACCAAGGATAATTTCCGCACAGCTGTGTTTACCGCTGCTGCTATGTCAGGACGTAGTGTACGTATCCTGCACCAACTAACCCAGCCTGCCGACCACCCGGTAAATATATACCATCCCGAAGGAGAATACCTGAAAGGGCTGGTACTCTATGTAGAGTAATATATGTCATAAACACCATGAACTTGCATAAACAAGGGGTGAATAAAAGAAAAATAATAGTTTCAAAGTTAATTAGAGTTAACAAATAGAAGTTTTTCGGCAAATCATTATGTTCTATAACATAAAACCCTTTATATTTGCACTGTGTTTTTCATGGTATTAGATTTAAGGTTAATAAAGATTGGCTGTCTGGGATAGATAGCCTTCTTTTTTTATATGCCTATCCACCCTCTTTTTAACAGCAATTCTTCACTATTCTTCGCATTTATGGCTTTTTTATCCCCTTTTTATCGATTAACTTGTCCACCCAATCAACGAAAATATTATATTTGCATCTATTATTAACGTAAAAAGAGAAACACAAATTAGAAAAGTCATGAGTATAAAAGTTCGTTTGATCATTATGAACTTCCTGCAATTCTTTGTATGGGGGTCATGGTTAATTTCACTAGGGGGTTACATGGGCAGAGAACTCCACTTCGAAGGAGGACAGATCGGTGCCATCTTCGCCACCATGGGTATTGCCTCTTTAGTCATGCCCGGCATCATTGGTATTATCGCCGATAAATGGTTCAATGCCGAACGTTTATACGGACTTTGCCACATCGCAGGGGCAGCTTGTCTTTTCTATGCCTCTACCGTTACGAATTATGACCAGATGTATTGGGCTATGCTACTCAATTTATTGGTATATATGCCTACCCTGTCACTGGCCAATACCGTTTCATACAATGCACTGGAACAATATAAATGCGACCTGATCAAGGACTTCCCTCCTATCCGTGTATGGGGAACGATTGGTTTTATCTGCGCCATGTGGGCAGTAGACCTTACCGGATTCAAGAACTCCAGCGCACAACTTTATGTAGGCGGTGCATCCGCACTCTTGCTGGGTTTATACTCTTTCACCCTGCCGGCATGCAAACCGGCCAAGACAGAAAAGAAAACATTACTTTCTTCCTTCGGACTGGATGCATTCGTATTATTCAAAAGAAAGAAAATGGCTATTTTCTTCCTGTTCTCCATGCTTTTAGGAGCAGCATTGCAGATCACCAACACGTATGGTGACCTTTTCCTCGGGAGCTTCGCCAGTATTCCGGAGTTTGCAGATTCTTTCGGAGTAAAACATTCGGTGATCCTGCTGTCTATTTCTCAAATGTCTGAAACATTATTTATTCTCGCTATACCATTCTTCCTGAGACATTTCGGCATCAAGCAAGTGATGCTGATCAGTATGTTCGCCTGGGTATTCCGGTTCGGGCTGTTTGGCTTCGGAGATCCGGGTTCCGGTCTGTGGATGCTGATTCTTTCCATGATCGTGTATGGTATGGCGTTCGACTTCTTCAACATTTCAGGTTCGTTGTTTGTTGAACAAGAAACCAGTTCCTCCATCCGTGCCAGTGCCCAGGGGTTGTTCTTTATGATGACCAACGGGTTGGGTGCCATCATCGGAGGATATGCCAGCGGTGCTGTCGTAGACGCATTCTCAGTATATGCTGATGGCAAACTAGTGAGCCGTGAATGGCCGGACATCTGGTTTATCTTTGCGGCGTATGCACTGGTGATCGGCATCCTGTTTGCTCTGGTATTCAAGTACAAACACCAACGAGAGAATAAAGTAAATTAAGTAAAAAAGAACAATGGACAAAAAAGTAGAATTACAAGTTTTAAATATCACAAATAGCCAAGCGCAAGTAGGCGCTTTTGCCCTACTGTTGGGTGAAGTGAACGGTGAACGGCAACTGCCTATCATCATAGGTCCCGCTGAAGCTCAGGCAACCGCCCTGTATATGAAGGGGGTCAAAACTCCCCGCCCTCTGACACACGACCTGTTCATGACCATTATCGGCGTATTAGGAGCTAGTTTGCTCCGCGTATTGATCTACAAGGCGAAGGACGGTATTTTCTATTCCTACATTTACCTTAAAAAAGACGAAGAAATTATACGTATCGATACACGTACCTCGGATGCTGTCGGTATGGCAATCCGTGCTGAATGTCCGATCCTCATTTATGAATCCATTCTGGAACAGGAATGCCTTCGGATATCGAACGAGGAAAGAAGACATCCTGAAGAGTCTGATGAAGAAGCGGAAGACGAAAAGAAGCGGGATCTGCCTCGCAACGTTACTTCAATGTCACTCGAAGAAGCATTGGAGCAAGCAATCAAAGACGAGAATTACGAACTGGCTGCCAAGATACGCGACCGGATCAATTCAAGAAATCAAAACCACTAACCAATTATGCACGTATTTTATACTCCCGATATACAGAAAAACTACGAACTTCCGGAAGAGGAAGCACAACATTGTACCCGCGTCCTGCGGTTGGGTATCGGAGACGAAATCACTCTTACGGACGGTAAGGGACATTTCTATAAAGCAGAAATCACGGTTGCAACCAACAAGCGTTGCCTTGTAGCCATCAAAGAAACAATCTTTCAGGAACCGCTCTGGCCGTGTCATCTGCACATTGCCATGGCGCCGACCAAAAATATGGACCGCAATGAATGGCTTGCCGAGAAAGCTACGGAAATCGGATTTGACGAACTGACTTTTCTCAACTGCCGTTTTTCCGAACGCAAGGTGATTAAAACCGAACGGATCGAAAAGATTCTGATATCAGCCATCAAGCAATCTCTTAAGGCTCGCCTGCCGAAACTCAACGAAATGACGGACTTCGACAAGTTCATTGCACAAGAGTTTCAAGGTCAGAAATTTATTGCTCACTGTTACGAAGGCGAAAAGCCTCAGCTGAAAAATGTACTGAAAGCAGGAGAAGATGCTCTCGTTCTGATCGGTCCCGAAGGAGACTTCAGCGAAGAGGAAGTGAAGAAAGCCATCGACGCGGATTCACTCCCATCAGCCTGGGTAAATCACGGCTTCGGACAGAGACAGCGGCACTCGTGGCTTGCCACACAATGAACTTATTGAACCAATAATAACTTTTAAATAGTATGAGTATGGCAAAGAAAATGATCTCACGGCTCTCGGTACTGGCAGTACTGATTGTGTTTCTGGCAGCATGTTCCAAACAAACGGAATATACGAACGTAATACCGGCAGACGCTACGGCTGTTGCCTCTATTGATTTGAAATCACTGGCCAACAAAGCCGGAATGAACGACAAAGAAAATGAAGCTGCTAAACAGAAACTGCTGGAAGCAATGAAAAGCGGGATGAATGCTGCCACTTTCCAACAGTTGGAGAAGGTGATCAACAATCCGGGAGCATCCGGCCTGGATCCGGAAGCACCGATCTATATCTTTAGCTCTCCCCAAATTTCCGGTGGTGCATTCGTTGCCAAAGTCAGCAATGAAGACGATTTGCACGCTTCCCTCGATGTGATGGCAAAAGAACAAATCTGCCAGCCGGTCAGCGAAGCGGACGGATATAGCTTCACTACCCTGAACGGAAACTTGCTTGCTTTCAATGAAACCACTGCAATCATTATCTCTGCCAGCAGAACTTCTCAGACAGAAGCAGCCAAAGAAGCCATCACCAAACTAATGAAACAGACTGCCGACAACAGCATTGCGAAATCCGGAGCCTTCCAGAAAATAGCCAAGCAAAAGAGTGATATCAACTTCTTCGCCTCCATGTCAGCAATCCCTTCTACTTACAGAAGCCAGATCAGCATGGGACTTCCTTCTGAAATCAAACCGGAAGACATTACCATCCTAGGCGGACTGAACTTCGAAAAAGGCAAGATCGCCCTTAAAACAGAAAACTACACGGAGAACGACGCCGTCAAAGCGCTTCTGAAAAAACAAATGGAATCATTTGGAAAGACAAACGGCACATTCGTGAAATACTTTCCGGCATCTACGCTGATGTTCATCAATATGGGCGTAAAAGGAGACGGACTTTACAATCTGTTGAGTGAGAATAAAGAATTCCGCAGCACTGTGTCTATCGCCAAAGCGGATGAAGTAAAAGAACTGTTCAGTTCATTCAACGGCGATATCTCTGCCGGGCTGATCAATGTAACCATGAACAGTGCCCCTACTTTTCTTGCTTATGCTGATGTAAAGAATGGGAATGCTCTTGAAGCTCTTTACAAGAACAAGCAGTCACTGGGCATGAGAAAAGGAGAAGACATCATGGAACTGGGCAAAGACGAGTATGTCTACAAAACAAGAGGCATGAATATATTTTTCGGCATCAAGGACAAACAGATGTATGCTACCAATGACGAACTGCTCTACAAGAGCATTGGCAAAACGGTTGACAAATCGATCAAAGACGCTCCTTACGCAGCAGACATGAAAGGCAAGACCGTATTTATGGCCATCAATGCAGAAGCCATACTGGATTTACCGGTCGTAAAGATGCTGGTAGGCTTCGGAGGCAAGGAGTTCAAGACTTATTCTGATCTCGCTTCCAAAGTTTCTTATTTATCCGTTAGTTCGGAAGGAGAAACAAGCGAAACAGACCTTTGCCTGAAAGACAAAGATGTCAATGCCCTCAAACAAATCGTAGATTTTGCCAAGCAATTCGCCGGCATGTAATTCGTCAATGAACGGCATGAATAGTATTCACTTACAGCAAACACTTCCCCAAGTGTTTGCTGACCGTAATTCGGTGACCTCTGATGTATGGCATCAGGACCTTATCTTCCGGAAAGGAGAAATGTATCTGATAGAAGCCGCCTCAGGCACCGGAAAATCATCGTTATGCAGCTATCTTTACGGCTATCGCAACGATTATCAAGGAATTATCAATTTCGATGAAACCAATATCAAAGCATATTCCGTGAAGCAATGGGTAGACCTGAGAAAGCATTCACTGAGTATGCTTTTTCAAGACTTGCGTATCTTCACCGAACTTACAGCGCTAGAAAACGTACAACTGAAGAATAACCTTACCGGACACAAGAAGAAAAAAGAGATTCTTTCATTATTCGAGAAGCTGGGTATCTCAGATAAACTGAACGTGAAAGCCGGAAAACTTTCTTTCGGCCAACAACAACGGGTTGCTTTTATCCGTGCATTCTGCCAGCCGTTCGACTTCCTGTTTCTGGATGAACCTATCAGCCATCTGGATGATGAAAACAGCCGCATCATGGGAGAAATCATCATCGACGAAGCCGGGAAACAAGGTGCCGGAGTCATTGCTACGTCCATTGGCAAACATATCGAACTGCCATACAAGAAGGTGCTCCAACTATAACAGAATCAGCGTCATCCGCGCCTAAAAATATAAAAATACAAAATAATGAATACCCTTGTCTGGAAACTTCTCCGCCAACATATCAGTATCGGTCAGTTAGCCGGTTTCTTTTTAGCCAACTTGTTCGGCATGATGATTGTATTGCTCAGCGTACAGTTTTACAAAGATGTCATTCCCGTATTCACCGAAGGAGACAGCTTTATGAAAAAAGACTTCATCATAGCAACCAAGAAAATCAGTACGCTCGGGTCTTTTGCCGGAAAAAGCAATACGTTCTCTCCCGAAGATATCGCCGATCTGAAAAAACAGTCGTTTACCAAAACGATAGGAGCTTTCACTCCTTCTCAATTCAAAGTTTCGGCGGGATTGGGGATGCAGAAAGCGGGTATTCATCTCTCTACGGATATGTTCTTCGAGTCAGTTCCCGATGAATTTGTAGATATCAAACTCGACAAATGGCACTTTGACGAAGAAACACATACCATTCCCATCATTATCCCACGCAATTATCTGAATCTGTATAACTTCGGTTTCGCTCAAAGCCGCAGTCTGCCTAAGTTGTCAGAAGGATTAATGGGACTTATTCAGATGGACATCATGATGCGGGGCAACGGACGGGTAGAACAATACAAGGGAAACATCGTCGGTTTTTCCAACCGTCTGAATACGATTCTCGTTCCGCAGTCTTTCATGAACTGGGCAAACAAGAACTTCGCCCCCGACGCGGAGGCACAACCTGCCCGACTGATCATCGAGGTCAGCAATCCCGCCGACTCTTCTATTGCCAGCTACTTTCAGAAAAAAGGCTACGAGACGGAAGACGGAAAACTGGATGCCGGAAAGACCACTTATTTCCTTCGCCTTATCGTAGGTATTGTGCTGGGAGTAGGTTTATTCATCAGTATCCTGTCATTCTATATCCTGATGCTCAGCATATTCTTACTGCTCCAAAAGAATACAACCAAGCTCGAAAGTCTGCTTCTGATAGGCTACAGCCCCAACAGGGTAGCGCTGCCTTATCAGATACTGACCGTAGGACTGAACATCATCGTACTGATTTTATCTGTCGGATTGGTATGCTGGCTGCGCAGCTATTACATAGAGAGTATCAGACTCCTCTTCCCGCAACTGGAAACCGGTTCGTTATGGGTAGCTGTCAGTATGGGTATTCTTTTATTCCTCATCGTATCAGTCATTAATATACTGGCTGTGAAGCGAAAAGTTCTTTCAATCTGGATGCATAAAAGTTAAAAACACAATATATGAAAAACACCACTACTCTTCAAAGTAAAAGAAGTATCACAGTACTCTTGGGAGTCCTTCTATATTTCTCATCGCTATCTGCACAGACCATGCAAGATACGATTATCGCCAACTTCAGTCTGATGGAAAGAATTCCTAAAGAAAAGTTGTACCTCCATCTGGACAAGCCTTTTTACGGAGCCGGAGAAAAGATATGGTTCAAAGGTTATCTGGTGAACGCCATCACCCATCAGGACAACGCACAAAGTAATTTTATCATTACGGAACTGATCAACCGTTCCGACTCCATTGTGGAACGAAAGAAAATCCGCAGAGATTCTCTCGGATTCCACAACGCCTTCACCCTCCCTGCCACCCTTCCGGCAGGCGATTATTACCTGCGGGGGTATAGCAACTGGATGCTGAATGAAGACCCTGACTTTTTCTTTTCACGCAACATCAAGATAGGAAACTCTATTGACAATACCATCGTTTCGAGCATCGAGTATCAGCAAGAAGATGATACACATTACACTGCCAAGATCAAATTTACAAGCAACGTACAGGCTGTTTTTGAAAATACAACAATCAAATACCTATACCTTGAGAATGGTAAGATAAAAAACAAAGGCAAAAAAAAGACGGACGAAAACGGCTGGATTTCCATTTCCCTACCCGATTTAAAATCTCCGGTAGCGCGCAGAATAGAAGTAGAATTTGACGATCCGCAATATATCTACAAACGGACTTTCCATCTTCCTGTGTTTACCAATGATTTCGATGTGAAGTTTTTCCCCGAAGGCGGTGCCTTGATCAACATTCCTCATCAGAATGTCGCTTTCAAAGCACAGGGAGCAGATGGCTTCTCTAAAGAGATCGAAGGTTTCTTGTTCAACTCTAAAGGAGACACACTTACCAATTTCCGTTCGGAACACAACGGCATGGGCATCTTCACGATGAATCCCGTCAACAATGAGACTTATTATGTTACGGTAAGAACTAATGACAGTATTACCAAGCGATTTGACCTTCCTGCCATAGAACCGAAAGGAATCTCCATCGCCATGTCGCACTATAAACAGGAGATTCGCTACGAAATCCAAAAGACAGAAGCGACCGAATGGCCTCAGAAACTATTTCTGCTTGCACATACCCGTGGCAAACTGGCCATTTTACAACCCATCAATCCGAAAAGGACTTTCGGAAAGATGAATGACAGCCTGTTTACGGAAGGGATCACTCACTTCATGCTGATTGATGAACAAGGAAATGCACTTAGTGAACGGTTGATTTTCGTTCCGGACCATAAGCCGAATCAATGGCAAATCACTACAGACCAACCGACGTATGGAAAAAGAGAGAAGGTATCTTTACAGATCACTGCCAAAGACAGCGAGGGCAACCCGGTAGAAGGTACTTTCTCTGTCAGCATCACCGACCGAAAAAGTATTCAGCCCGACTCTCTCGCCGATAATATCCTGTCCAATCTCCTGCTGACTTCGGATCTGAAAGGATATGTGGAAGACCCCGCATTCTATTTTCTGAATCAGGACGCCCGGACGCTCCGTTCCATCGACTATCTGATGATGACACATGGCTGGCGCAGGCATAAAATGGAAAATGTTCTCCGCACTCCTTCGCTGAATTTCACAAATTATATAGAAAAAGGACAAACCATCAGCGGACGAATCATGGGATTCTTCGGAGCAAACGTAAAGAAAGGTCCCATCTGTGTACTGGCTCCCAAATACAATATCATAGCCACCACCGAGACAGACGAGAAAGGCCAGTTCATCGTCAATACCTCATTCAGAGACAGCACGACATTCCTTGTTCAGGCACGCACCAAGAAAGGATTTGCCGGTGTAGATATTCTAATGGATCCTCCCCAGTACCCGGTCGCTACGCATAAAGCCCCTTATTTTAACGGATCAACTACCTTTATGGAAAATTATCTGATGAATACCCGTGACCAGTATTACATGGAAGGGGGAATGCGTGTGTACAATCTGAAAGAAGTAACAGTTACAGCGAAGCGGGAACGTCCGAGCTCAAAAAGTATCTATACGGGGGGTATCAACACCTATACTGTAGAAGAAGACAGACTGCAAGGATACGGTCAGACAGCTTTTGATGCAGCCAGCAGACTACCCAGCGTTACAATCACGAACGGAAGTGAGATACATATCCGTAACAATTCCGAACCGGCAATCATTGTTATCGATGATATTGTGTATGAAGATGCTTCCGATATTTTGAAGGATATCCAAGTCAGTGACATGTCCAGTATCAGTCTGCTTCGAGGAGCAGATGCCGTCATACTGGGTCCCCGTGCTTCCGGAGGTGCCGTTGTCATCACTCTGAAAGACCCTAGAAATCTTCCGGCCAGACCAGCGCAGGGAATTATCACTTATACGCCGCTGGGATACAGTGAGTCCGTAGAATTCTATCACCCCACCTATGATACTCCCGAGAAAAAGAACGCTCAGCGTTCGGACTTCCGGAGTACCGTTTACTGGAATCCGGAATTACGGTTAGACGCCGAAGGCAAAGCGACCATAGAATACTATACACCGGACAGCACAGCTCCCGAAGATATCATTATCGAGGGCGTGGACAAGAATGGAAAGGTATGTCGTATCCTACAGACCATTAATAAGTAGCTTTTCTCAACGCTTCTTCAAACTTTTATGTAGTTCAAATTTGAGTTCTGCTTCCTATTAAATAATCAGATAAAAGCATCCAAATAACCCACTGGGTCAAAATTATTTTGTATTTTTGCCGTCATTAAAGAATAAAGCTATGCCGGACTATGATTTAATCACCATATTAGGGCCAACAGCCTCAGGGAAAACTCCTTTTGCTGCAGCATTAGCCCATGAACTGAATACAGAAATTATCAGTGCCGACTCTCGTCAGATCTATCGGGGAATGGACCTCGGTACGGGCAAGGACTTGGCAGATTATACAGTCGACGGACATCCAATTCCTTATCACTTGATTGATATCGCCGATCCCGGATATAAATACAATGTTTTCGAATATCAGCGGGATTTCCTGATTTCTTACGAATCCATCAAACAAAAAGGCTGTCTGCCCGTTTTATGTGGAGGGACAGGTATGTATCTGGAATCGGTACTGAAAGGCTATAAGCTGATGCCGGTACCGGAAAATCCGGAGTTACGTGCCCGTCTGGCTAATCACTCTCTCGAAGAACTGACCGAAATCCTGAAGCAATATAAAACATTGCACAACTCTACGGATGTAGATACCGTGAAACGTGCAATCCGTGCGATAGAAATTGAGGAGTATTATGCCGTGCATCCGGTTCCCGAACGGGAGTTTCCGAAGTTGAACAGCCTCATCATCGGGGTAGATATCGATCGGGAACTGCGTCGCGAGAAGATCACCCGACGGTTGAAACAACGGCTGGACGAAGGAATGGTGGATGAAGTAAGGCGATTGACAGAACAAGGCATTTCACCGGATGACTTGATTTATTACGGACTGGAATACAAATTCCTGACGTTATACGTCATAGGCAAACTGACTTACGAAGAGATGTTCACTGAGCTGGAGACGGCCATCCATCAGTTCGCCAAACGTCAGATGACTTGGTTCCGCGGCATGGAACGTCGGGGATTTACCATCCACTGGGTCAGTGCAGAGCTGCCTATGGAAGAAAAGATAGCCTTTGTGATAGAAAAACTGCGAGGGAATTAGTATCTTTGCCAGTCATTTACGAATGGTCTGTGAAAGATAAAAAATGCGATTGTTAATACAGTTAGGATAGAAATACGGTTATGAGTGTAGAACCTGGAAAATGGGGAGTGATCTACAACCCCAAAGCAGGTACCCGAAAGGTACAGAAACGATGGAAAGAAATCAAGGAGTACATGGACAGCAAAGGTGTCAACTATGACTATGTACAATCCGAAGGTTTCGGTTCTGTAGAACGTCTTGCCAAAATTCTGGCGAACAACGGCTATCGTACCATTGTCATCGTAGGTGGCGACGGTGCGCTGAACGATGCCATCAACGGTATCATGCTCTCTGATGCCGAAGACAAGGAGAACATCGCCCTTGGCATGATCCCGAACGGTATAGGAAATGACTTTGCCAAATACTGGGGACTCAGTACCGAATACAAACCTGCCGTAGACTGTATCATCAACCACCGTCTCAAGAAAATAGACGTAGGCTTCTGCAACTTCTACGACGGCAAGGAACACCAACGCCGTTATTTCCTCAATGCAGTCAACATCGGGCTAGGCGCAAGGATTGTGAAAATCACCGACCAGACCAAACGTTTCTGGGGGGTGAAATTCCTGTCGTACGTTGCCGCCCTCTTCTCGCTGATATTCGAACGCAAACTATACCGGATGCACCTTCGTATCAATGACGAGCACATCCGCGGGCGCATCATGACCGTATGTGTAGGAAGCGCCTGGGGCTGGGGACAGACTCCGAGTGCCGTACCCTACAACGGCTGGCTGGATGTATCCGTCATCTACCGTCCGGAATTCCTGCAAATCATTTCGGGATTGTGGATGCTGATTCAGGGAAGAATCCTGAACCATAAGATGGTGAAAAGCTATCGGACAAGAAAAGTAAAAGTGCTCCGCGCACAAAATGCTTCCGTCGATCTGGACGGTCGCCTGCTGGCAAGACATTTCCCACTGGAAATAGGCGTATTATCAGAAAAGACGACCCTGATTATTCCAAATTAGCCAACAGAACCGGGCTTCTGGCGAAAAACAGCCCTTCACTCATGAAACTATAAATAAGTAATTAGTAACTTGTAATTAATAAAATGATCGAACTTAAGAACAATCCTGCCGGTAACTTCTTTCTGCTGGCCGGTCCATGTGTAATAGAAGGTGAAGAGATGGCAATGCGCATCGCTGAGCGTGTGGTCGGAGTCACTGAAAAATTACAGATTCCTTATGTATTCAAAGGTTCTTACCGCAAGGCAAACCGTTCGCGTCTTGATTCATTCACAGGTATCGGTGACGAGAAGGCACTCAAAGTGCTGAAAAAGGTACATGATACTTTCGGAGTGCCCACAGTGACGGATATCCATTCGGCCGACGAGGCTGAGATGGCTGCCGAATACGTAGACATTCTCCAGATTCCGGCTTTCCTTTGCCGTCAGACGGATTTACTGGTTGCTGCTGCTAAAACGGGTAAGACGATTAACATCAAGAAAGGACAGTTCCTCTCTCCGCTCGCCATGCAGTTTGCCGCTGACAAAGTGGTGGAAGCAGGCAACAAGAACGTGATGCTGACCGAACGCGGAACAACCTTCGGTTATCAGGACCTTGTAGTAGACTACCGGGGGATTCCGGAAATGCAAACGTTCGGTTATCCGGTCATACTGGATGTCACCCATTCATTGCAGCAACCCAACCAGACCAGCGGAGTGACCGGTGGTATGCCCCAACTGATCGAAACCGTAGCCAAAGCCGGCATCGCCGTAGGAGCCGACGGTATCTTTATCGAAACACACGAAAACCCCGCCGTAGCCAAGAGCGACGGAGCAAACATGTTGAAGCTGGACCTTCTGGAAGGACTATTAACGAAATTAGTCAGAATACGGGAAGCTATCAAATAGCCTACTAAAACAGGAAGTACACGCATCAATTAATAACAACACGACCATGAAACATTTACTATTAGTTCTACTAGCAATGATAAGCTACAGTCTTCAAAAGACTATGGCACAAGAGTCTATACTTCCGATCGATCCTAAAGTACGCATAGGTAAACTAGACAATGGTCTTACCTATTACATCCGTAAAAATGCTCTGCCGGAAAACCGAGCAGACTTTTATTTCGCACAAAAAGTGGGGTCTATACAAGAAGAAAGCAACCAGCTTGGCCTAGCTCATTTTCTGGAACACATGTGTTTCAATGGTACTGCACATTTCCCAGGTAATTCCCTTGAACAATATCTCAAACGGATAGGTGTTTCCCCAAATGCTTCCACCGCAATGGATGAAACGGTTTATCATATGTGTGATGTGCCGGTCGATATTCCCGGTGCTATCGATACCTGCCTGCTGATTCTGCATGACTGGAGTAATTACCTGACTTTAGATCCGGTAGAAATAGACAAGGAACGCGGAGTTGTCCATGAAGAATGGCGCACACGAATGACTGCCATGCTACGTTTTCAAGAGCAGATGTTACCCATCATGTATGCCGGAAGCAAATACGGAGTCAGCCTTCCGATTGGAAAGATGGATATAATAATGAATTTCGAACCGCAAACACTAAGAGATTATTATGAAAAGTGGTATCGTCCAGACCTGCAAGCTATTATTGTTGTAGGAGATATCGACGTAGATAGTATAGAGGCACAAATAAAAAAAATGTTTGCCGATATTCCCGCCCAGCCCAATGCCGCCAAACGAGAATATTTCCCTGTTTACGATCATAAGGACCCTATCATATTCATCGCGCAAGATAAAGAAAAGACAGACATTGAATTCGTTGTATTTAATAAACATGACGCCACTCCTGACAGTCTTAAAAACTATTCCGACTATCTGAGAAAGGACTACGCAACGCAGGTAATCAGTCGCATGCTCGAACAACGGTTGTACGAACGTTCGCAAACTGCGCATCCCCCATACAGTAGTTGTTCTGTATATGATGGTAACTTCTTCATCGCCAAAACCAAAAAAGCTTTCACAAGCAACATAACTTGTATTGAAGACTCTATAGAAAAAGGAATTACCACCTTATTCGAAGAAATAGAACGTGTCTGCCGTTTTGGTTTCACCGAAACTGAATACAACCGTACAAGACGTAGCTATCTTCAATACTTGGAGAACAGATACAACGAACGCAATAATCTGAAAAATGAGGAACTCACTAATCAATACATTCTTCATTTCCTTGATAACGAACCCATACCAAGCATAGAATACAAGTATAAAATACTCTATGAAATCGCAGCAACAACCACTGCAAATATGCTAAACGATGTTATACATCAGCTTATTACAGATAATAATAAGTTCATCGCACTTTTCGCACCGGAAAAGAAAGACTTAAAATTACCAACAGAAGAAGCGATCAGAAACATACTGAAAGAAGTAAAAGGAAAAGAACTCACACGCTATGTAGATGACTACACCAACCAGTCATTAATCGAAGACATTCCTCAAGGTGGTAAAATCATTTCAGAGGTCACAGATTCTTTATTCGGAACCACATTACTAACTCTTTCCAATGGGGTAAAAGTGATGGTTAAAAAAACTGATTTCAGAAATAATCAGATATTGATGAAAGGAGTCAGCTTAGGAGGGGGATCTTTATTCCCAGATTCAGATATTCCCAATATCAATTTTCTGGGAAAGGTGATAACAACTGGATTAGGGAATTTTACCTTTAGTGAACTAAAGAGAATGTTAGAAGATAAACAAGTATCTGTTGGTTATAGTCTCACAGAACTGGCAAATACAGTTGACGGTAATTGTACACCGAAAGACTTCGAAACAATGCTACAACTCACACACCTACTTTTCACATCACCTCGACGAGATAAATTAAGCTTTAACGTCACAAAGGATTTGTGCTATCAAGAATTGTGCAATCAAGCAAAAGATCCTGAAATCGTATTCAAAGACAGTATAAACAATGCCGTATACATGGGACATGCTCGTAGGAAACGTCTTACATCTCAAATGCTAGATCACGTGGACTATGATAGATTATTAGAAATATATCATGATTGTTTTAAAAACGCCGGAAATTTCACATTCGTCTTTGTTGGCAATATTGATATGGAACAGCTGGAACCACTGATAGTTAACTATCTAGGAACTCTTCCATCGACTCAACAAAAAGAAACGTTCAAAGATAACCAGATAAAAAGGCGCAGAGGAATCTACAAAAATATATTCTACCAAAAGCTGAAAGTCGACAAAGCATCTAATTTCATATCCTTCACCGGATCATGTCCATACAACTTAAGAAACATTACCTTGTTCGATATATCCTGTCAAGTCCTAAATGAAATCTATACAGACAAAGTGCGTGAACAAGCAGGAGCAACATATTCAATCTATGTCGGGGCAGACAGCGACAAATACCCGGAAGAAATCAGTTTGCAAATAGTATTCGATACCGCCCCGGCTAAACGGGAAGAAATGATAAAAATTATAGATGATGAAATAAAACATATCGCTGAAGTGGGTCCAACGAAGGAAAGCTTGGACAAAGTGAAAAAATACATGTTGAATAAACGAGCTAAAGATTTAAAAGATAATGAATATTGGATAATATGGATGGATGAATATCTACGTACCGGTCTCAATCCGCTCGACAACTACGAAGCTGTCATAAACAGCTTCACAACAAAAGATGTATCCAACTTCATTAAAACACTGATAGAGCAAAAAAACAGAGTGGAGGTTTCAATGGTCAGTCAGAAAGAAGATAAAACCGAATAAATATGTTTATTAATTATAATAAAGGTATAACTTGTGATTTAACAAAGGTACCAACGACAGATATTTCAAACAACTTTTTTATAAACTAAATAGAACATGAAACATTTATTACGTGGATTTTTTATTGCAGTTCTCTTTATATGCTGCAACTTCCAACTCGTGCTTGCACAACCTATGCAAACACTACCCGTGGACAAAAATGTCCGCATAGGTAAACTTGACAACGGGCTTACTTATTACATCCGACACAACGCACTCCCAGAAAAACGCGTCGAATTTCACATTGCACAGAAAGTGGGTTCCATCCTTGAAGAGCCGCAACAGCGCGGTCTGGCTCACTTCCTTGAACACATGGCTTTCAACGGAACAAAAAACTTCCCGGGTGATGAAACCGGACTGGGCATCGTGCCTTGGTGTGAGACTAAAGGTATCAAGTTCGGAACAAACCTGAATGCATACACCAGTATCGACAAAACAGTATACCGAATCAGCAATGTACCTACCGACAACGTCAGTGTAGTAGACTCTTGTCTGCTGATCCTGCACGACTGGTCAAGCGCCATCAACCTTGCCGACAAGGAAATCGACAAAGAACGTGGTGTGATCCGTGAAGAATGGAGAAGCCGCAACAGTGGTATGCAGCGCATCATGACCAATGCCCTGCCTGTCATGTATCCGGATTCCAAATATGCAGACTGTATGCCAATCGGAAGCCTCGATGTAATCAACAATTTCCCTTATCAGGACATCCGTGACTACTATGCGAAATGGTACCGTCCGGACCTGCAAGGTATCATGATTGTCGGCGACATCAATGTAGATGAAATGGAAGCAAAGCTGAAAAAGGTATTTGCAGACGTGAAAGCTCCGGTGAATCCGGCTGAACGTATCTACTATCCGGTAGCAGACAATCAGGAACCGCAAATCTTTATCGGTACGGACAAGGAAATCGAAACTCCTTCCATCAGCTTCTTCTTCAAGAGCGAAGCCTTCCCGGATTCACTGAAGAATACAATCAACTATTACGGCATTCAATACATGATTAGCATGGGAGTTACAATGCTGAACAGCCGTTTGGCAGAAATCCGTCAGCAAGCGAATCCTCCTTTTACAGGTGCAAGTGCAGGTTATGGCGACTTCTTCGTAGCCAAGACCAAAAATGCTTTCGGAGTAGATGCCAGCAGCAAAATCGATGGTATCGAACTGGCCATGAAAACGATTCTCGAAGAAACTGAACGCGCACGCCGCTTCGGATTCACCGAAACTGAATATGACCGTGCCCGTGCCAACTATCTGCAACGCGTAGAATCTGCTTACAATGAACGCGAAAAGATGAAAAACGACACTTATGTCAACGAATACATCAGTAACTTCCTTGACAATGAACCGATGCCGGGCATTGAATACGAATATGCAATGATGAATCAGCTGGCTCCAAACATTCCGGTAGCGGCTATCAATCAAGTGATGCAACAGCTGATCACTGACAACAATCAGGTAGTACTGTTGGCAGGTCCGGAGAAGGAAGGTGTAAAATACCCGACGAAAGAAGAAATCGCTGCTTTGCTGAAACAAATGAAATCTTTCGATCTGAAGCCTTACGAAGACAAAGTTTCTAACGAACCATTGCTGAAAGAAGAGCCGAAAGGCGGAAAGATCGTTTCTGAAAAAGCCGGAGATATTTACGGAACAACAAAACTTGTTCTGTCCAACGGTGTGAAAGTATATATCAAAACAACCGACTACAAAGCTGACCAGATTCTGATGAAAGGTACCAGTCTTGGTGGTAGCAGCCAGTTCCCCGACAAAGAGATTCTGAATATCTCTCAAATCAACAGCGTAGCAATGGTTGGTGGTATCGGTAACTTCAGCAAAGTAGATTTGAGTAAAGCACTTGCAGGCAAACGTGCTTCTGTAGGAGCCGGTGTGAGCGCAACAACAGAAACGGTTTCCGGCAGTTGTTCTCCGAAGGACTTTGAAACAATGATGCAGCTGACTTATCTGACTTTCACTGCTCCCCGCAAGGACAACGAAGCATTCGAATCATACAAGAACCGCATGAAAGCCGAATTGCAGAATGCTGACGCTAATCCGATGACCGCATTCAGTGATACAGTCTCTTATGCATTGTACGGCAATCACCCACGTTCTTTCAGCATGAAAGAAAACATGGTGGACAAGATCGACTATGACCGTGTAATGGAAATGTACAAAGACCGTTTCAAAGATGCGAGCGACTTTACATTCTACTTTGTAGGAAACATTGATGTTGAGAAAATGAAACCGATGATCGCCAAATATCTGGGTGGTCTGCCATCTATCAATCGCAAAGAGACTTTCAAAGATACGAAGATGGAAATCCGCAAAGGTCAATACAAGAACGAGTTTGCCAAGAAACAAGAAACACCGATGGCAACCATCATGTTCCTGTTCAACGGTACTTGCAAATATGATTTACGCAACAACCTTACTCTCAGCATCCTCGATCAGGCATTGGATATGGTTTACACCGCAGAAATCCGTGAGAAAGAAGGCGGTACTTATGGCGTAAGCTGCAGCGGAAGCCTCACCAAATATCCGAAAGAACAACTCGTGCTTCAGATTGTATTCCAGACCGATCCGGCCAAGAAAGACAAACTATCGGGCATCGTCATCGAACAGTTGGAAAAAATGGCCAAAGAAGGTCCGTCTGCCGAACACATGCAGAAGATCAAAGAGCATATGCTGAAAAAATACAAAGATGCTCAAAAGGAAAACAGCTACTGGCTGGGCAATCTGGATGAGTATTTCTACACAGGTATCGATTATACAAAAGACTATGAAACGTTGGTCAACAGCATCACAGCAAAAGATGTACAGGAATTCCTTGCCAAGCTGATGAAACAGAACAACGAAATCCAAGTCATCATGACCGTACCTGAAGAAGAAGCTAAATAAACTTTTATAGCATACCAACAGTATGATGATATTTAACGAATTACGCAAACATGGACGGCTCGCCTCCAAACGGCATCCGATGTATGAAAAGAACAAAGTTGCCAAAATATTCGGATATATCGGGGTTGCTTTTTGGGCAGGATACCTGATATTCTTCGGTACGACGTTTGCATTCGGTTTTGCAGATATGGTTCCCAACCGGGAACCATATCATGTAATGAATGCCGTTGCCCTGATATTTATTCTGGCACTTGACTTCCTCTTGCGTATTCCGTTCCAAAAAACACCGACGCAGGAGGTAAAACCTTACCTCCTGTTGCCGGTTAAACGAAATCGGATCATCGATTTCCTGCTTATCCGTTCGGGACTTAGTCTGTTCAACCTGTTCTGGTTGTTTATGTTCGTCCCCTTTGCCTTCATTACCATTACCAAATATTTCGGTATCTCAGGTGTACTCACCTATCTCATAGGCATCTGGCTTTTGATCGTTGCCAACAATTACTGGTACTTGTTATGTCGCACACTAATCAATGAACGTATTTGGTGGGTGCTGCTCCCCATCGCTTTCTACGGTGGACTGGGCTGCCTTGCCTTTATTCCCGAAGACAGTCCCCTGTTCTACTTCTTTATGGACCTGGGCGACGGATATATCAACGGGAATATTCTCTGTTTCCTCGGTACCATTCTTATCATAGCCATCTTATGGCTGATTAACCGCAAAATCATGTCCGGCCTCATCTACGCCGAATTGGCAAAAGTAGATGATACCCGCATCAAGCATGTTTCAGAATACAAATTCTTCGAGCGATACGGAGAAGTTGGTGAATATATGCGGTTGGAATTAAAAATGCTTTTGCGCAACCGGCGTTGCAAAGGTGCATTGCGCAATGTTCTCCTTGTAGTCATCGCCTTCTCCTGCATACTTAGCTTTTCAAGCCTTTATGACACGAGCACCATGACTACCTTTATCTGTGTTTACAACTTTGCCGTATTCGGCATGATCATCCTTTCGCAACTCATGTCCTTCGAAGGCAATTACATCGATGGACTAATGTCCCGCAAAGAATCCATCATGAGTCTGCTGAAAGCAAAATATTATATCTATACTATCGGCGAGATCGTCCCATTTGTCCTGATGATTCCCGCCATTATAATGGATAAAGTTCCCTTACTGGGTATCTTTGCCTGGTTCTTCTATACCACCGGTTTTATCTATTTTTGTTTCTTCCAACTGGCTGTTTACAATAAGCAGACCGTAGCACTGAACGAGAAAGTGACAAGCCGCCAGACCAACAGTGCCATACAAATGGTTGTCAACTTCGGAGCTTTCGGTATCCCATTGATCCTGTATTCTGTGTTGAATGCGTTTCTGGGTGAAACGGTCGCCTACTCTATCCTGCTCGCCATCGGGCTTGGATTCACACTGACTTCTCCGCTTTGGATCAGAAACGTCTATAATCGTTTCATGAAACGGAGATACGAGAATATGGAAGGCTTCAGAGACAGCCGCCAATAAGAGATTTACGATTGAACCGATTAGTCATTTACGATAAAAATACCAAGACAATGATAAGCATCAATAATCTTCAAAAGAAATTCGGCGAAAAGATAGCCGTAAACATAGATCACTATGAAATCAATCAAGGCGATATGCTCGGATTGGTAGGAAACAACGGTGCCGGTAAAACAACACTTTTCCGGTTGATGCTCGACTTATTGAAAGCGGATAATGGGAATGTCGTCATCAATGACATTGACGTCAGTCAAAGTGAAGACTGGAAAAACTTCACAGGTGCTTTCATTGACGATGGATTTCTGATAGACTACCTTACCCCGGAAGAGTATTTCTACTTTATCGGGAAAATGTACGGACTGAAAAAAGAAGAGGTGGACGAACGCCTTCTGCCGTTCGAACGTCTGATGAGCGGAGAAGTGATCGGACAAAAGAAACTGATCCGTAACTACTCAGCCGGTAATAAACAGAAAATCGGCATTATCTCCGCCATGCTTCATTATCCTCAGTTGCTGATACTCGACGAACCGTTCAACTTCCTCGATCCCAGTTCGCAATCCATTATCAAACATATGCTCAAAAAGTACAGCGAAGAGCATAATGCAACTGTAATCATTTCCAGCCACAATCTGAATCATACGATAGATGTATGTCCGCGTATTGCCCTGCTGGAAAATGGCGTCATCATCCGGGATATTATGAATGAGAATAATTCAGCTGAAAAAGAACTGGAAGACTACTTCAATGTAGAAGAATAAAGTTACTTATAATTTTACGATATACGAAAAGAAAGATAGCCGATGAGAGTGAACTTCAAACTAATCTTCATACTGACAGGACTGATCCTTATCCTTAGTTCCTGCCGCACGTCTGCTCCCCGTCTGGATTACCAGGCACTGGCACGCGCCTCCATCCTGCTGGGCGTGGACATCAATATGGAAGATAACCACAAGCTCTATCTGGAATCGGCCGAATGGATTGGTGTTCCTTATCGTGGAGGCGGCGATTCAAAACGCGGTACCGACTGTTCGGGACTCACCTACCAGATATACCGGAAAGTATACCGTACTCAGGTTCCGCGAAATACCGAAGACCTGAGAAAAGAAAGTACCAAAGTCGCCAAACGGAATTTGCGAGAAGGCGATCTGGTATTCTTCAGCAGTAGCCGTTCCCGAAAAAAGGTAGCTCACGTAGGTATCTATCTCAAAAAAGGGAAATTCATTCATGCCAGTACCAGCAAAGGAGTGATTGTCAGTCGACTGAGCGAAGACTATTACACCAGACACTGGATATCCGGAGGAAGAATACGCTGATTATCAACTTAAAAACATATAGAATCATGAAATCGTTTATTGGAGCAGTCATATTTATCTGCGTAGCGTTAAGCGCAAACGCACAGCTTTTATGGAAAGTATCTGGTAACGGACTTAGCAGCCCTTCATACATTATGGGGACTCACCATCTCGCTCCGTTGAGTGTCAAAGACGGCATTGCCGGACTACAGAAAGCGATGGATGAAACACAACAGGTATATGGAGAACTGAAAATGTCGGATATCCAGTCTCCGGCCACCATCCAGAAGATGCAGAAAATGATGATGATCGAAAGCGATACGACTCTGACTACCCTCCTCTCACCGGAAGATTACGAAACCGCTAATAAATTCTGCAAGGAGAACCTGATGATGGACCTCAACATGGCACCCAAAATCAAACCGGCTTTCTTACTGAACAATATAGCAGTAGTGGCGTACATCAAGCACATCGGAAACTATAATCCGCAAGAACAGCTCGATACTTATTTCCAGACTCAGGCAACACAAAAAGGAAAAAAAGTGGATGGACTGGAAACTCCGGATTTCCAGTTTAACCTGCTATACAATGGAATTTCCCTGCAACGCCAAGCCCAACTGCTCATGTGTACCCTCAATAACATCGACAAAGAGGTGGAAAGCCTCAAAAGACTGACAGATGCCTACATGAAACAAGATTTGGAAACTATGTTGAAAATCAACGAAGAGCGTAAAGGAAATCAATGTGATGCACTTCCCACAGAAGAAGATGCCCTAATTTACGACCGCAATAAAACATGGGCACAGAAACTACCGGCTATCATGAAAGCCGCTCCTACCTTCGTTGCAGTCGGCGCTTTGCACCTGCCGGGTAATAAAGGCTTATTAAGCTTACTGAAAAAACAGGGATATACAGTAGAAGCAGTAAAATAATGAATTATAAAACTTATTTATTCGATTTCGACTATACACTAGCCGATTCATCACGGGGTATCGTTACTTGTTTCAGAAATGTACTTAATCGTCACCAATATACGAATGTCACTGACGAAGCGATCAAACATACCATTGGTAAAACATTGGAAGAATCTTTCAGCATACTGACCGGAGTCACCGACTGGGAACAGCTCACCGCTTTTCGACAAGAGTACAGACAGGAAGCGGATGTTCACATGAACGTGAATACCCGCCTTTTTCCTGATACACTCTCTACTCTGAAAGAATTAAAAGAGCGAGGTGCCCGCATCGGCATTATCTCTACTAAATACCGTTTCCGTATACTTAGTTTTCTGGATGAGTATCTGCCAGAAAACTTTCTCGACATAGTGGTAGGCGGAGAAGATGTACAAGCTGCCAAGCCTTCACCGGAAGGAGTAAAATTCGCTCTCGAACACTTGGGCAGTACTCCGCAAGAAACCTTATACATCGGAGACAGTACTGTGGATGCCGAAACAGCACAAAATGCGGGAGTAGATTTTGCAGGTGTCCTTAATGGAATGACTACCGCTGACGAACTCAGAGCATATCCCCACCGGTTTATTATGGAGAATTTATCCGGTTTGCTATATATCTGATTATCTTCTGTTACAACAGCAAAAAAATAAAGGAAATATTTGTCTGAAACAAATAAAAGAAGTACTTTTGTGCCCGATTATTCCGCAACGGGTTCGATAAAGAGCTCTTTAAGTG
>ERZ859817.495-NODE-495-length-25148-cov-2.050293_pt1 | contig 25148 bp, 30 predicted proteins | sample MGYA00509986_ERZ859817 | MGnify/ENA primary metagenome ERZ859817 (study PRJEB30046, sample SAMN00715155) | human gut metagenome | study: EMG produced TPA metagenomics assembly of the A metagenome-wide association study of gut microbiota in type 2...
AAAACAGAAAGGGAAGAATGATGATGGAAAATGAAGGTCTGATTACGCAAGAGGATATAGACATGATTTCAAAAAATTCTGCAGCTGGAGATTTTGAAAAGAAAGAGGAAATGAAATCCTTGTCAGGAGGGGCAGCGGCCGGGGGAGCAGCCGGGGCCGCAGGAGGAGGAGCAGCAGGAGCTGCCGCAAAATAACGTCAGAAAAGATAAAAGGTATTGCAGGGAGTGTACAGCAATACCTTTTAAAAGTTGTTAAAGAATGAGGGGGATATTTAACATGAGTAAGTTATCTGACAGACATTATAAAGAAAAACAACCGGAAGAAACGGTTGGACAGATTCAGAAAATTCTTAAAAATCTGGAGATTAATGTTACTGAAAAATGGCAGAAAAAAAGCAGCATTGGAACTTATGCACTGCGGTTAAAGATAGAAAATATGGATATAGGTGTGAACGGAAAGGGAATCAATAAAATCTATGCACAGGCAAGTGCATATGCAGAACTGATAGAAAGATTGCAGAATGATTTATTGGGAGATTTAAATGTAACTGCATTACCGTCAAAGTATCCTTTTCAATTGTATTATGATGAGGTGTTTCAATCATCGAAAGAACTTGTAACAAACCACAATTCATACATTGATATGTATTTTAGTGGAAGAAAAATGAATGGGGCTGCTGCAGACAATAAAATAAAGCATTTCCAACAATTACAAAAATTAGACGAAATGTATTATGGAATTCATGACAGGTATCTTACAATTCCTTATTACAGCTGCAGGGAAAAAAGATTGGTGTATCTGCCTAGAAATGTTTACAGATTATCCTATGGCAGTAATGGAATGAGCGCAGGGAATTCTTTTGAAGAAGCAATGGTTCAAGGAATGTCTGAAATTATAGAGCGGTACGTACAGAAAAAGATTATAAAAGAAAGAATTTCGCTGCCGGATATTCCTGTGGAATATATAAAGAAATATCCGCATATATATGAAATGTTCCGGAAGTTAGAACAGAAGCAGGAATATAAATGCTGGCTGAAGGATTGCTCATTGGGAGGAATATATCCCGTTGCTGCATTCATTATTCTGGAAAAAAACACAGGAAGGTATGGAATTAAGCTCGGATGCCATCCGGACTATGGGATTGCAATGGAAAGAGCGCTGACAGAAGCAGCGCAGGGACAGGATATTTTATTATATTCACAGCGTAGTCCGTTTGACTTGTACAATAAAAATGTATTTGATGGTATGAATATATATAATACATACAAAACAGGTGCAGGAAAGTATCCGTATCATATTTTTTCACCGGAGCCTGCATATGAGTTTCATGAAACGCAGTCTGTAGAGCATATGACAAACCGTGATATCATGAATGACTGGTGTAATAAGTTTATTGAAAAGGGATATGATATATTTATCAGAGACGTTTCATATTTAGGATTTCCATCAGTACATATTATCATTCCCAAGATATCAGAAATGTTTGAAGCAGATGATATAAGATACCGTGTTTATAATACAAGATTCTATGTTTGTGAATTATTAAAACAACCTCAGAATATTAATAAAGAAAATGTAAAATATATAATTGCTGTGCTGGAATATTTTTTGCCAAGTGTGCTTGAAAATACAATTGACACATATTATGGCTGGTGTAATAAAGATGCCATTCCATGTGAAAAATATGGAATGGGTGTAATTTATCTGATTTCTATGTGCTATGTAGTGGAAGAAAATTATAAACAGGCAGCGGATTATATGAAAATGATACTTTCCCAATTAGAAAATGAGTCTGGTACGTATCAGGTGGATAAACAGGATATTGCATTTTATAAGGCAGTATACTATTATCTGAGTGGCTTAGATGCAGGTTTGGAAAAAGAAGAAATTCAGTATTATATTTCAAGCTTTTTTTATGAAGAACTCAGTACAAAGGTATGCCGTTTGTTTGTAAATACTGAAAAAATAATTGCGTGTCAATATCCGGAGAAAAAAGCTTCTGATACAGAATATGACACAGAGAAATTGTTGGGTGAAATCAGGGACAAGCTTAAGAAGGCACAGTTAAGCAGTAAAATAAACCAGCTGGATATTCAAAAAAAGTTGGAGGAGAAAAAATAGTGGAGCATTCAATTATCACAGAGTGTCTGTGCAAAAGTTTTGGTGAAAAACAAGTTTTAAACAGTATCAGCCTGAAGGTAAAAAAGGGAGAAATATTTGGATTGCTGGGACCGTCAGGCGCCGGTAAAACGACATTTTTAAATATTTTAACGGGACAGATTCAAGCGGATTCCGGAAAAGGACTGATATTTGGACAGAATATCAGGGAGTTTACGGCTCAGATGTATACACGGATAGGGATGCTATTGGATAACTGTGGTTTATATGCAAGATTATCCGGTTATCAGAACCTTAAAATCATGTCAATTATATACGGATTGTCTGACGATGAAATTATTGAGGTGCTCAAAGAAGTTGAATTACTGGCGGATAAAGATAAAGCAGTGTTTAGAATGTCAAAAGGAATGCAGCAAAGACTTGCATTTGCAAAGGCGATTCTAAATAAACCTGAGATTTTGTTTTTGGATGAACCGACAACAGGACTGGACCCAGTAACCACCGGATATATACACAACATGATAAAGAAACTGGCAGAGAAAGGGACAACCATTATATTGACAACACATAATATGGATGAAGCTGCAAAATTGTGTGATAATGTGGGAATGCTGTATGAAGGCAAAATTGTCGAATACGGTAATCCACAGGAATTATGTTACAGGTACCGGGTTGAAAATTTATTCAGAGTAATATCAAATGATGATGAAGAAATTTACATTGAAAATAATGAATCAGGCAGGAAAAAAGCCGCGGAAATGCTGGTTCATAATGAAATAAAGAGTATTCATACCGTAGAAACAACACTTCAGACAATATTTGTAAAATTAACGGGAAAGGAGCTGGAAAATGAATCGTCATCATATTAAGGCTGTTATGTATAAACAATTTTGTGATACATTAAAAAATAAATTATTACTGCTTCTGATTTTTATGTATCCTGTGCTGGCTTATATCTTTTACTTTTTGCTCAAGGATACGCAGGAAGCAGTGAATATAGTGATTCCTATTTTTATAACCATGCATATTATTATGGCACCGATTGTATGTATGTCGAGCATTATTTCTGAGGAAAAGGAAAAAAATACGATAAAAGTTCTTCTTTTTTCGGGCATAAGAAGCTATGAATATTTATTGGGAGTAGCAGGTGTATTAATGGGAATTCTGATTGTCAGTGTAATACCGTATTTATTTATCTTAAAATTTGATACAGAACAGACACTGTTGTTTTTCTATTTTATAATTTTAGGATTTGTATGTTCCATGCTGCTGGGGAGTGTGATAGGCATTATGTCAAAAAACCAGATGAGTGTGGGAACAATTTCTTCCCCATTATCAATGTTCATAGGCCTTTTGCCGATGGCATCTATATTCAATGATTCTGTAGATAAAGCGTCCAAGATATTATATTCAAAAAGAATTTATGATGTGGTGTATTCATTTATGGGTGAAATGAAAACGGACATCGGAATAGATACAGGTGTGTGTGTTGCCAATATGGCCGTGTTAATTTTAGTATTTTGTTTTGTATATACAAAAAGCGGGAAAATGAGTCAGTAGAAAGAGCAGGTGTGTGATGATATGTGTAGTGAAATCAAAGAAATTTTGGGGAATCTCTCTTTTTGAAGTAGAAAAGCTCTTTAAAAATAAAAGATTTACAAAAGTGTCTGACCGGATACTTGTACATATGACAGTACCGTTGTTTTTGGCAGGTGTTTATTGTAATGCGGATGAAATAAAAAAAATGATTGTTCATCCGCCGGGAATATCAAAGCAGTATGCCGGTTTTGTGGTTTTTTTCAGTATAGCTGTTTTTATAATGAGTTTAATGATGCATGAATTAGGGCATACAATGATTGCAATATCCAGAGGGGTATGTGTGTCTGAAATTGGAATTGGTATAAAGGAAGGAATATTTCTGGCATATACCAAAATGCTGCAGCTGGAAAAGCTGGAAAAAAAGAAAGATAAAATATGTATCTGCTTCGGCGGCATATTGATGAATGTGTTTTTGTTATCAGTGGCATTAATAATAAATGGATTATGGTGGGAGAGTATCATTTTAAAAATAGTTATTTGTGTGAATCTGTTGGTAACACTGTTTAATTTTTCAATCTATTTTCATAGTGATGGTGCTGATGTGCTTAAATGTCTTTTGGCATCAAAAGCGGACAGTAATGAGTCGTCTAATGTAAAGTATATTGTGGCTTTTTCAGCGGTGCTTTATAATCTGATACTCCCGGTGACTGTAATCGTTTGTTTTGTTTTACGCAACATGTGAATATGTAAGGAGGGGCGGATGGATATTATATTTATCATTTTATGCAGTATTATTTTTTTAAGTCCGTATGCTTTGGTGTCTAAAGTTCTGGCAGGGATGATTCTGGTGGCTTTATTTGAAATTATTTCTAAAAATACAAATACAATAAAGCTGTTTGGAAGAATTATTATTGCTGCGTGCTTTACGGCAGCACATTTTGTATATACATATGTAACAGGTGATTATGTAAGTTTGAGAAATAGTATTATGATTGCATTGTTAATAAATTCTGTTATGAGTGTATATATTCTAACGCTGCTGATGATTGTTGAACTGTTAAAAAAGCTTACTTTTCACAATGTATAAAATTTTGTACATATATTAAATTGATATTAGTTTTTAAATAAAACAGGCGAAACTGCAATGATAAGAAATCCAGCAAATATGCGAGTTTTGGTAAATTGGCAACAGATGAAAAAGGCATGAAAAAACGCTACTAGTGACACACTAGTGACAAAATGAGCGGTAAAAAAGCGGGCATCTGATTACCCGCTTTAAATCATTTCTATGGCTTTTCTGAGTTGCTCTATATCTTTGTGTGTGTATACTTTTTCAGTGGTATCATTCCCGGAGCTGTGCCCCATTAACCGCTTGATACAAATGGGATTAGCTTCGGCATTATCAAGAAGGGTTGCAAATGTATGCCGACAGTCATGCGGTGTATGCTTTTCTGTTATGCCGACAGACAGAAGCGTATCATTGAAAATCTTGCGGTATGTTGCTTGGGATACTCCTAAAAGTGTGCTGTGACCTTCAGAAAGCCGCTTACATACAAATGACTGTATTTCGCTGTGTATGGGTACGATCCTATTCTTACCGGCAGCAGTCTTTACACCGCCTTTGAATGTCATGTTATTGGTATCAATATCACATACCGGCATTTTTAATAATTCGGAGATTCTGAAGCCACTGTAAATCAGAATCAAAATACTGTCAACCCATGGCTTTTCTGACTGCTGCCATAAGCGTGTAATTTCTTCCGGTGTAAAAGGTACACCGCTTTCGTCATCGTCTTCCTTGGTAATCCGTGTAAACTGTGCATAGTCCTTTTCAACATAATCAAACTGTAGAGCAAATTTGTACATCTGTTTAAATAGATTCTGTATATGCTCCATGTACGCATGAGACAGGTCATAATTATCAAGGATTATCTGCATATCAGGAGTACGCAGCTCTTTAAATATGCGGTCATGCAGCACGGCACACTTTTTATAAGCTGCAGTTGTACAGCTTATAGAGCTTTTAGAATATTTTTTTGCACCTTTTACATACTTCCAGTCATACCACAGGTTATAGATATCTTCAAAGGTGTATTTGTCAATTTTGATGTCGTAAGGGTTGGCGGTATAGTCAAGCAGTGCGGCAGCAGCTTCATCACGGTCAGAGAAGCGCCCCAGTACATCATATACAGGATAGTTTCTTTCATCAAGCCGGGTATTTATTCGGACTTCATAGGGACATCTGCGCCGCCCTGAAAGCTTCACAACGGACCCGGTACCGTTCTTTCTTCTCATTGGTCTGCCTTTTGGCATGTGTATCATCTCCATTCCTGTTGCACCGGTGCAACGCTAAAAGGGTATAAAAATTACACCACTTGCAAAAGCGGTGTAAAAGATGATATAATATACTTGCTTAGGGTGATTATATCATGAGTACCGCTCTTGTGTAGTCGCTTAAAGGCTTCTGTGTCGGAGTGTACAGCTCCATGGATATCTTGACGCAGGAGTCTTTTATTTTCTGTTGACACATTTTTAATGATACAGTATAATATACTTAACAAGAGAGCTATCGACTAGATGAAGCCTAGCCGCTGGCAAGCAAATTACTGAATAGCGCCTTACTTTACCAGAGCGAGGGCGCTATTTTTTTGCGTTTTTTGATGTCTATAACAAGTGTTATGACTGCGCAAAGCATGATAACAAAAGTGAATAAATCGCTGTATGTAACCATAAGCACCAGCCCCCTTTCATAAAGTCCAGCGGCTGGCATATCGCCCCGATAGCTTCCCAGGTAAGTATATTATAATGTCAATGTGCGTAGGCTGTCCTGTTCAGGATAGCCTATTTTATTTTGTGTAGTGTTGCGCCGGTTAAAAATTAAATTACTTGAACGGGCTTGGTGTATTATCAGGCTCTGTGTATTTCTTGATTTCTGTTAGTTCTTCGATACGTTTAATCGCTTCTTTTTTTCCCAAAGGATTAAGCTTGTTAAATGCTTGTGAGATTGCAAACTTGTAATATTCATTTTGAGGTACGCTATATTCAAGAACACCTTTTTGAAAATCCACCATAAAATCATCACTAACATTAACAACAGAAGGCAAATCCAGTAATTCATCAATACGACAGTCTAAAGCAATAGCAATTTTTCGGATTGTCTTTTCTTGTAAATTGGAAGTATCAGATTCATATTGTCCAATCATTTGTTGAGAAACATTTAATTTTTCACCAAGTTCCTTTTGTGTCATTCCTCGTCCTTTTCTTATTCTTTTGATATTTTCACCTAATGTCATGGCTTCACCTCATCTAAAACTATAACATCGGTTAAATAATAAAACAATACTAAACTTGTAAAAGGTATTGACACAAGTTGTAACTTGTGATAAATTGATGATAACACAAGATACAACTTGTGTCAAGAATAAAGAAAAGAGGTAAAAACATGAGATTAGACAGAATCAAATTAATCACAGAAATGGCAAAGCAGGAAATTAACCAGAAAGAACTTGCAAAAAAGTGCGGATTGACACGCACAACATTAAACAGCATTGTGGGTGGTAAATCATGTAGTGATGTAACCGCTATAAAAATCGCCACCGGTTTAGGTGTGTCAGTAGAATCATTAATGTAAGTAAAACTATTTAATCAATATCAAAGTGTATTCATCTGCTGCCGTTCGGCGCAGTAGGCACTTACCGGGGTAAAATCCATCTAAAAAATGATGATAATTTACGAAAGGAGACGAACAGGATGCCAATGAAAAGAGATTACACCATGTTAAAGGTGGACAGCTTTAAATTCAACGTTGCACTGGCTAACGCAGAGCTTGAACCGAAAACATTATCTAAAAAATCAGGTGTTGCCGTAAATATTGTATATGCAGCCCGTAAAGGATGTTATGTAAAACCTATGTATTTAGGTAAGCTGTGCAAGGCTATGAGCGTAGAAGTCACAGACGTAATAGAACAGGAGTGATAAAGATGAGCGTATATGAAAAACTTATGAATATTCAGCAGGAACTAAAAGCACCAAAGGGACAGCACAACGAATTTGGTAATTATAATTATCGTTCCTGTGAGGATATTCAGGAAGCAGTGAAACCACTGTTAAAACAAAATAAAGCGGTGCTTTTAGTTACGGATAATTTGGAGCTTATCGGCAGCAGATACTACTTGAAAGCAACAGCGAAACTCATAGATATTGAGGACGGTTCACAGGTCGAAAATACAGCTTTTGCAAGAGAACCGGAAGACAAGAAGAAAATGGACGCGGCGCAGGTGACGGGGTCGTGTAGCAGCTACGCGCGAAAATACGCATTGAACGGACTGTTCTGTATTGATGATACCAAAGACCCGGACACGCAGAAGCCGGAAGAAGAACCACAAAAGCCACAGCCAAAGAAACAGCAGGAAGCCCGCCCGGAGTACATCGGCGATAATGAAGTAAAGGAACTTATGTCAGAAGCTTACCGGACCAATACGGATATGTCGAAAGTATGTGAAAGATACAAGGTAAGTAATATCAGACATTTAACAATGCAGAATTTTAGAGGTGCAATGTATTCATTTGCATTGATGCCTACAGTATACGGGGAGTAATGAGCATGAGAAAAACAACGGCTTTTAATCCTGACACAGTTGTGTCAACAAGATTTTTAAACATGCCGCAATCGGCACAGGTATTATATTTCATTCTTGGAATATATGCAGACAATGACGGTTTTGTATCTGAACCCGACAGGATAATGAAGCGCATTGGCAGCAGTTGGGAAGATTTAAAGGAATTAACAAACGAGCATTACATAGTTGCATCAAACGTCAGTACCGGTGTTTATGTGCATATGGATATCAGACTGGAGGCATAGAAATGTGGAAAGTAAAGGAGGCTGGGGTATGACATACAAAGATGTGTATTTAATGGATAACCTCACGATAGAATCTAAAGCTATATATGGTATGTTATGTAGTTATGCAGGCACAGGAGCAACAGCATATCCGGGGGTTGAATTCATATGCAATAAATTACATATAAGCCATGCACGATTTTATAAGCATATGAATTTATTAATAGGTGCCGGTATTATTGAAAAACAGGCTGTTAGGAATAGCAGTGGACTTATTGAAAGAACAATTTACACGCTGACACCCAATTTACAAAACGATAAAACACCATTGTTAGATAATCTAACAAAAGATAATCTACAGTTAGATAATCTAACAGGTAATAATAACAATGATAATAAAAACAATATATATATTATTGTCGACTATCTCAACGAAAAAGCAGGAACACACTTTAAGTCCAATACAGCAAAAACAAAATCGCTTATCAATGCAAGGCTTAAAGAGGGCTTTAGCGTGGAGGATTTCAAGACTGTAATAGATAAAAAGGTTGAAGAATGGAAAAACGATGTGCAGATGTCTAAATACATACGACCTGAAACGCTTTTCGGTACAAAGTTCGAAGGCTATCTAAATGCAAAGAGTTGCACCGGTACAACTAGAAACAGATTCATCAACTTTCAACAGCGGGAAACAGGCCAGACAGAAGATGAACTTGAAAACTTATTACTGGATAACAAAAATGCCCCTCGATAAGTTACCAGCTTATCAAGGGGCGGGCATAGCCAGTAATATGCTATACAACCACACAACAGGTTAAGTATAGCATATTACCGGCGGAAAGGACAAGGAAATGGATAAATATTTTTTAAAAAAGACAAAGCAGGTTAAAACAGCAATTTTTTTAACAGACGAGGAAATAAATAAAATAAAACAGTTGCCGGATATTACGCAAATTATAGAAATAGCATATAAGGCAGGTTATGAAAATTGCCACCAGTGCGAAAATCACGATTTTGAAATTCGCGACATGTTAGATGATTTTGATTATATCAACAGCCAGCTGCTGATTATGCAGATAGCATTGACAGGGCTTACAAATGCCGACATCGATAGTAAACTTCTGGGCGACGGATTTTTTGCATTATACAAACAATACGCCACATTAAGACAGAAAATGAATGACGTTGTAAGCAAAGATCATAAGGCATAGAGTTTTATGGATACCCTAACCAAAGGAGTGTAAGACATGGTCAAGATACGCATATCATACGGTGATGATACGGAACTGCTGGAAGTGCTACACTACATAAGCCCCATAATTGCCACCATGAGGAAAGACAAGGACGGCAGCAGGAAAACGAAAAAAGCGTATATCACTACCAATATACGCAGAAAGTAGTTGCATTTTATACGGCTGTATGTTATAATAAAATTAACAATTAAAAGTACCACGGCACTGAATAAGTGACGTAAGCCATTAAATTGTTTAATCAAGCAAGCAGGCGCGGGAAAATGACTGATTTTTAAATTAGTTGTTTTTCTGCGCTTTTTTTGCGTATCAGTCTACCGGACGTTAAACGTGGAAGGAGTCACCATGGAAAATGAGGAAAACAAAACAGGAGCACAAAACAGCACACAGGGCAGCCAGGAAAAAATGTTTACACAGGAAGAAGTGAACACCATTATTCAAAACCGTTTGACACGGGAAAAGGAAAAGAGCGCCACAGAAAACGCTGCCGCACTTGCGGACAGGGAAGCGCAGTTGCAGGAGCGGGAGCTAAAACTCCAGCTTCGTGAAGAAATGGCAAACCATGACATCCCTAAGGAACTTAGCGACATTATCACCGTGACAGATGAAAAAAGCATCAGCACGGCTATTAAGCTTTTGGAAAAATATATCAGGAAGCCGGAAAAAGGAACAAACAGCGGTTTTGTTATCGGAGCACCGGCACCGGACGGAAGAAACAGCAGAACAGAAGACCCATACAGGGCAGTTATGGGCTTAAAGTAAGACAGAAAGAAGGTTTAAAATGGCGATTGATTTAATTACACAATATCAGTCACTCGTTGATGAGAAATTCACAACAGAGAGCAAAAAAAGCCTTGTTACCAACAACGACTATTCATGGACGGGCGCACATTCCATTAAGGTGTACAAGGTAACAACGGCAGGAATGAATGACTATGCACGAAACGGCGGCTATAACAGATACGGACAGGTACAAGATTTAGATGCAACCACACAGGAACTTACACTTAGAAAAGACCGGTCATTCACATTTGCGATTGATAAGCTGGATAGTGATGAGACAGGGCTTGTATTACAGGCAGGCTCAGCACTTGAGCGACAGATGCGGGAGGTTATTATTCCCGAGGTGGACCAGTATACATATGGTGTTATGTGTGACAATGCGGGCATTAAGCCGGAAGCGTTGAAACTGACGGAGAAAAATATTTATTTACAGGTAATTGATGCCAACAGGGCATTAGATAACAAGGAAGTACCGACAGAAGGTAGGATTCTCGTTGTGACTCCTGATGTGTACTATCTGATGAAGCAGTGCAAAGATATCACAATGGACACGGATATTGGTAATGATATGAGGTTAAAAGGTGTTATTGCGAACCTTGACGGCTGTACAGTGGTAAAGATTCCGGCAAACAGACTACCGGAAAACTTCGGCTTCATGCTTTGTCACAAGGTTGCAACGGTAGCGCCTATGAAGCTGGAAGAATACAAGGTACACGAGGACCCGCCGGGAATCAGCGGCAGTCTTGTAGAGGGGCGCATCTGCTATGATGCGTTTGTGCTGGATAATAAAAAGAATGCAATTTATTATCGGGAACAGCCGGCAGAATAAAGGTTAAAGGTGTGGTTTACTGCCGCACCTTTTTAAGTGTGCAGATGTTAAGATTTGATAAGGTGAAATGTTGGACGTTTGAAATTTTTCAAAATGTCCGTTCTATCTGCTGCCACAAATCCCCCAACGACCCCACTACTGCTGGCATACATGGCATTTTATCCCTTAAAGGTAAAATACTATTCTAAATAAAAAAGGCGGCAAATAAGCCTAAAAACAGTTCTAAAAGGGTGCATACTTTTTTTCATGCTTTTGTGTGCATACAAAAGCGATACAGAAAAGAGGTAAGAGGATATGTCAAATGAAGATATTGATGATCTGATGCAAGAAGCCTATTTCGGACTAATGGCAGCAGTCAGGGGATACAGGGCCGGGGAGGCTTCTTTTTTGGTATACGCTTCATACTGGATTAAACAGGCAGTGATGAGGTATGTTCATGGTAATGGCGCTGTAAGCATGGGAGAAAAGACAGCGGCGGATTTAATGCGGTATAAAAAGTTATATGATGAATATGTATCCTGTAACGGTGAGAAGCCGCCACAGGAGCACACAGCGCGTCAAATGGGTATAAGCGTTGAACGTGTCAAAGAACTTGAATTATATGCCTACAGGTGCAGTGTAAGCAGTATAGATAAAGTATGCAGTGAAGACGAAAACAGCACAATAGGAGATTTGCTCACAGGCTCGGAAGGGATAGAAGATGATACCGTTGATAAGGTATTCCGGCAGCAGGTTTGTACTGAATTATGGCAGAGGGTCGGAGAGTTGGAGCAGAAACAGGCACAGGCAATAAAGGAACGGTATCAGAATGACAGGACACAGGAAGCAGCGGCGGCAATAATAGGAGTAAGCCGGGAACAGCTCCGCCAGCTTCAAAATAAAGCAATGCGCAGGCTAAGGGAATCATGCCGGGGCGGTATTATTGGACAGTATGCAGATGAATATATTTACAGTGCAGGCATAAAAAATTATAATTTCCGTACAAGCTGGACAAGCTCAACAGAACACGTCGCATTGAAAAGATTAGAACATCACTAGTGACAAGCTAGTGACAATGAACAGCAGGAATCCAGTAAATAAGCGGAAAAAATAAATATAGATTTAAATTGATATTAATAATTTATTATGATACTATAAAATAGTAATAAAATTGATAAACTATTAGGAGAAAAGATGAAAAAGGTACTAAAAGAAGCGAAAGCATTAAGGATTTTGTTACTGTCTGTATTCCTGGTTTCTTTTTTTGCAATGCCTGTTTTTGCGGTCAGCCAGAACCAGCAGGGTGTTGTTGCGAATTTAGTGACGGATAAAACCAGCTATGAAGCAGACGAAACCATTACAACAACAGTTACAGTAACAAATAATGGAACAAATGTTTTGAAAAATGTTCATATTCAATACGATATTCCGGAAAAATATGAACTGGCAAACGGTTCAAAAAATGAAGATACATTTGAATCCGTTGCACACGGTGATACGGTGAAATTAACCGGTCAGATTAAGAATTCAAATGTTGTAACAGTGACTCCGGCTCCGGACAATTCCCAGCCGGCTCAGAATACGGAAACGGTTGAAAATATAGATGTAACACAGGATAACGGTACAGCAGCCAATACATTTGACAGCCATATGTATGTATTATTCATGGTGTTATTTATACTGAGTGGTTCTGTCCTGGCAGTTGGTGCTGTAAAGAATAAAAAGCTCAGAAAGGTATTATCTGTTTTCTTCTGCTTTTTCATGGTATTCTCAATGCTGGATTTATCAGCGGTAAACGTCAAAGCAGACACCGTTGCAGAATCCACGATGAATCTTAACCGGACGATTACAGTTGATGGCAATGAACTGGAATTAAATGCACAGATTCGTTTTAATGCAGTTAATGAGGACACAAATACTGTATTTGATGAAAGCAAGACCTATACAAGAGGTGAATGGGTTACACTGCTTCTGGATAAATTAAATGCTCCGCTGATGTCAGCAGATCAGATTGATTATTACTATTTAGACAGCTTAAACTCAGCAACAGGAACAGCAGTAGAAACAGCGAATGCATACGGATTTTTACCGGTTCCTGATGTTGAAGATTTAGAGCAGGATATTCCTCTGTTTTACCCGGATGAACCGTGTACAAGAGAATTTGCAGCTTACACGGCGGTTCATGCAATGGGCTTTAACGGCGAGAATACAATTGCAATGGATGACTGGTCTGATGTAAATCAGGTGAAGTATAAAGATGAAATTAAAATTGCACTTGTAAATAACTTCTTATACTTAACAGATAACACATTCTATCCGCAGAAAACCATTACCGGGGCGGATGTAAAGAGTATTTTCTATGCAATTGATGATTTGAATGAGTCCATCAAGCTGAGCCAAGACCAGACTTATGACCATTCAGAAATTCTGGATTCTGTTGTAAATGTGGCAGCAGATCAGGCAGCGGATTATTCCGTTGTAAAAAATGGTGATGTTTACGAAGTAACACTGCCAAACAAGAAGACAACAGACGGCATCAAAGTCGATGATGTCATCCGTTTACCGGAGAGTACTGAATATGCAACCGGTTTAATGTTAAAAGTTGCACAAATCAGCCAGTCCGGCGATTCGGTAAAATTAGTCTGCACAGTTCCTGAACTGGCAGAGATTTATTCAAAATTAGACCTTGCAGAGCTTGGTTTGCCGTCAGTTGACAGTTTTGTGGCAGCAGAAGGCGTAACCTGCAATATAACAGCAATGGTTCAATTACAGCAGATGATTCCGGCTTGTATCCGCTTTCTATCAATGCAGGCGGAAGTACACAGATACCGGGAACACTGGAATTTACAATTGCAGAAAAGGAAATTACAGATAATCTGAAGGTTTCCGGTTCTGTTGAAGTTGAAATCCCGGACATAACCTGTATCGCAAAGGCAAATGTCGGCTGGAGAGGTGTTGATGTTGATGAATTTACATTATCAATATCAGAAAAGATTAAGATTGCGAGTCAGTTAGAACTGACACTTGCAGAATTCGGTTATGAATTAACCAACAGCAACGGTGCAACCCGTTTTGAATCAGGTAGAATCGAAATCGGACGTCTGCCAATCCGTATCGGTGCGACAGGACTTTCATTTGATATTGTATTCTTCTGCAATGTATCAGCAAAGGGTACAGCAAGCATTACATACACCATTAACAGCACACAGGGATACCAGTATAAGAACGGGGCGTCCCGCGCAATCTTTGATTTTTATGATTCATTAGATTTCATGGAAATTAAGGCAAGCGGAACAGCCGGTCTTGGTTTGTCAGGTGTTCTTTGTGCATTCAACCTGATTGATTTAGCAGGATATGCAGGAGAAGCCGGTATCGGTTTTAACGGTTCATTTACACCGCACATTCTTGCAACAGATACTTTATACTGTGGGGATATGACCTTATATGCATATGCAAAATCGGGAATTGATCAGGAAACAGTCGTTGGTAAATTCTTAAATGATGTATGCCATTACACATTAGAATTCCAACACTTAGATAATGATTCAAGTAATCCGTTTAAAGCAAAATTCCATGTGGAAAACGGCCGTGTTGTACCGGAATGTACATTTGGAACAGGAGAACTGAAAGGTCTTATTGCATCAGCTGATGAAAATGAACCGATAGCAGGTGCCAGAATCCGTATATACAGCGGTGAAACACTTGGTGAGAACTTAGTCAGAACAATTTATACGGATGAAACAGGTAATTATTCAGTTGATAATTTAACAGCAGGAACATACAGTATTGAAATCGCTGCAACAGGTTATAAGAAGTACGATATGCAGGTAGAAATCACTGAAAATGCAACGGTATACAATGAAACCCTGTTAATGATTGGCAGAAACGGTGAAGACGGTGTCGGAACAGTTACCGGTGAATTAAAAGATGCGCTTACCGGTTTACCGATTCAGGATATGACATACAATATCCGCAAAGACTGGAACAATACAACCGGAGCAGTTCTTGAAACAGGTACATTTGATGCTTCAACTTACGAATCGTCTTTAAACCCTGGTAACTATACATTAGAGATTATCAAGGAAAACTACATCACAAACCACATTAATATTGCGGTCGTTTTAGATGAAACAAAGACATATAATGTGACATTGTCACCGGAGAACAGTTCAATTGATACCGACAATTTAAGAATTGTATTAACATGGGGCGAATACCCATGGGATCTGGATTCACACTTGTACGGAAAAGATAAGCTGACAGATTCAAGTGTATTCCATACCTGTTACTGGGCAAAGAATTATTATCAAGGTTCAACAGCAATTGCAAAACTGGATGTTGATGATACAACAAGCTATGGTCCGGAAACAACAACGATTTATGAATTAAATGATGACATGAAGTATAGTTATTATGTTCATGATTTCACCAACGGATATTCATCAAGCAGTACGGCAATGGCTGCATCCGGCGCAAAGGTTCAGGTGTATGCAGGAAATGTATGCTACTTTACTTTTAATGTACCAAATGAAGGTGGTACATGGTGGCATGTATTTGACTATGATCCGGCAACGGATGCATTAACACCGGTTAATGCAATGAGCTATTCAAACTAGTTCGTAGTTACTTGCGGGGAAAATGGGCTGTAACGGCTCATTTTTCCTGATTGTTTTTTAAAATATAATTGGAGGGAGTATGCATGACAGTATCGGTAGATAAAAAAACACTTAAAATAATATTTTCAATCTGTGTGCTGGCGGTTGCAATCTGTATCGCAGACTGCGTATCGGAAATTCGTGCCACAGCAGATTATTCCAAGGCAGATGGAACCCTGGTATCAATTGACAGGAGTATAGATTTGGGTTTACAAAATAATTCTAAGACAGATATAATCAGATATAAAGTGTATCAATATCAGGTCAATCAGCAGGAATACACATGTCAATATAGAACGTACGTCTTATTTCAACCTAAAATCGGAAGCCATAAAACCATCTATTATTCTTCTTTAAATCCCAACCAAGTCAGAGATGAATTTAAAATACAAACTGCAAAAGCGGGTGCTGTTTTCTTTGCTTTTTTTGGAATTATGATGCTGGTATTTATGAAAAAGGCGGGCGAAAATGAATAAGCGGTCAAAACTCATTGTATGCGGTATTGCAGTAATTGCGGTTTTATGTATGGCTTTACCGGTCCTTTTTCATGGTACATCAAATGAATGTAAAATAACCGGTGTTTCAGCAGCAGACAGCAGAAATCATTCTGTGGATACGTATACGGTTGAACAGGATAAGAAGAAATGTAGTGTTTCATTTACAGATACGGCGGTCATAGATACAGCGTTTACCGCAGAGGTGTCCACAGATGAACCCTATATCATAGAATTGACAGTCCGTGATTCACAGCTGCCGGAATACAGGGAAATTAAAGATGAGAATGTGGCAATGAATACAGCGCAGACGGCGGTAAAATATAACGCAGACGATTCGGTAATGAAAAGGGTCGTGTATCCGCAGAACCGGCAGCTTCATTTTTCGGTCACAACGCAGTATAAAGAAAATGTCAGCGGTTTTATCGGATATTCTTCCATAAAAGTCATCCCGGTCAGTAAGTCAAAAGAATATAAGCTTGTGACAAGCCCGGATAAAACGGTTGAATTTATTATAAAAGCAGATGATTTTTCCAAAGAAGAAACAGACAAACTTTCTGTGTGGTCAGAGGACTTACAGCTTTACAGACAGCAGCTGTATCAATTAACCGGTGAGCGGCAGCCGTATGACGGAAAGACAATTTTTGATTTTACAGAACAAATAGACTATTATGGTCTGGCAGGCAATCCGATTTTTATGAACAGCAGCAATCTTACAAAAGATTTGTCCACAGATAAAAGTGTATGTATATGGAAATATATCCATGAAATGAGCCATACATTTGACGGGATTGAAGGTTCACAGATTGGGAATACATGGAATTTTGATTCTGAGCTTTTTGCAAATTTAAAAATGCTTTATGTAATGGAGAACAACGGATTATCCTTTCAGGACAGCAGTGAAAAAGGAGCAGATGCATATTTAAAATATTCGGCCGGCAATACCTTAAAAAACGGTATTTACATTCAGACGGTTTCTTATACCTTTTGATATGCAGGCTGCGGGAGGTACAGCCGGATTACTGGAACAGTTTACAGGCTGTTTTTTCAAATGCACACGATTCTTTCAATGAAACAGAAAGCAGTACGGCTTCAGAACGTTTATAAATTTCTTTTCCCTTTTGCATCAGGAGCTGGGGGTGAATATACTCTCTGCATTTTCAGATGCAGAAAAAAAGGCAGTCATTAATAAATATGGTAATGAGATCACATATTTATTTGATTAAAGTATTGCTAAGTTAAAAAGTCAGATAGGGCAGATGTAAAAATGGGATAAAGGGAAGAAGGAGCAGTCGTGACAGAAGACAGAAAAGAGAACTAAAAAATTAAATTATTTACAATTTCTTCCGATATATCTATTAAACAAAGGGAAAAACGGTCGAAACGGATTTTGACCGGTGTATTTAGCAGTAGTCAGGGAGGAAATGAATATGATATCAAGTTATACCGGCGTAGTAGAAAACGCAGCATCTACAAGTGCTGCCGCAGTGGAAGCAAAAAAGAAGACAGAGCAGACACAAAATGAAAAGAGCGGCAGTGTTTCAGGAAAAACCATAGGCAGTCCGAAGCTCAGTAAAAAAGCGGCGGATTATTATGAATCTTTAAAGAAAAAATATTCCAACATGGATTTTATTCTTGTCAGTGAAGACAAGAAGGAGCAGGCAAAGGCGCAGGCTTCCAGTTATGCCAATGCCAGCAAATGGTTGTCTTAATTGACGAAGACAAAGTAGAGCGGATGGCAGAAGATGAGAATTACCGCAAGCAGTATGAAGCCATTATTGCAAATGCGGCAAGCGGTATTTCACGGTTAAAGAGCAGTCTGGAATCCAGCGGTGCCAACGTCAAAGGCTTCGGTATGCAGGTCAATGACGGCGGAACGGCAACTTATTTTGCGGTATTGGAAGAATCCTCTGCGGCACAGCGGGAACGCATAGAAAAGAAAGCAGCAGAGAAAAAGGCAGAGAAAAAAGCTGCCGAAAAGAAAGCCGAGAAAAAGCACCAGAAAGAAAAGCTTGAAGAAGCAAGAAGCGAAAAGACGGAAAAAACAGATGTGTCAGATAAGACGGATACAGACAGCGGTACAGTGACGATTACGGCATCTTCTGTGGAAGAATTGCTGCAAAAGATACAGGATTATATGCAGCTGGCAAAAAGCGATACGGTTCTTACGGAAGCCGAAAAGAAGGTTGGACAGAACATCGACTTCTGCGGTTAGGAGCGGCATATGGGAACAGGGACAATTCAAAGCATGGTGGCGCTGTCGGCAATGCAGAACCAGTGGCAGAAAAAGAAAAATGATATTAATGCCGGAAAGACAAGCGAGCTGACCTCTGAACAGCGTGAATTGCAGATGTATCAGTCGCAGGCAGACGATATCCGTGAAGGTCAGAAACCGGCGGCAATCGACATTAAGCTGGCTTCGGGCAGCAGATTAAACGCTGAGGAAATCGAATATTTAAAAAAGCATAATCCGCAGGCTTTAAAGGATTACGAGGAAGAACAAAGAGAGCGCGAAAACTATAAAAGGCAGCTTAGAAACTGCCGCTCAAAGGAAGAAGTGGAACGTGTTAAGACAGCCAAAATGGGCGAGTTTTTGTCTTCTTGCAAAAGCATTGCCTCCAGTCCTTATATTCCAAAAGACCAGAAATGTGCAATGTTAAAAAAGCTGCTGCGGGAAGTAATGGGCATACAGGAAGAACATCAGGAATTTGTGGAATCAGCCCAGTATGCAATTCTGCCGGATGAAGATGAAGATACAAAATCCAAAAAGACCGATAACAGCACCGATACCGTATCCTCAGAGGATAACAGCAGGACAAAGGGCGAGGTAACGACAGACGATGAAGATCCGTTAGAAACAATCCGTCAGGCAATTGCGGCAAACGGAACCGTACTTGAAGCACCAAAGCAGAACACGGCAGACAGTACGGATACCGAAAGCACGGCAGAAGCACAGCCGGAAAAAACAAAAGCCGGAACAGTCACGGTGATTGCAGACAGCGGTCATACAGGCACGGTAAAGATGGCAGGAAAAACAGCAGCTTTCGCAGGTGTGAGTGTCGATATCAGTATTTAACATTTAAACAAAAGCTAAGGGGAAAGTAAAAGGAGTTGAAAAATGTCTATAACGATTAAGATGAATCAGGACAATACCGGAATCCAGATGAGCGGTACAACAGCGGGACGAAACAAAACACAGGATACCAAGACGAGAAGCACTGTATTTGCTGGCGATTTAATGCTCGGACAGGGAAATCAGATTGAGCAGAAAAAGCAGACCGCAAGACGTCAGGCAATGAAACTGATTACAGATGCGTGGGGCAGGGATGAATTGGCTTCCCAGAGCATAAAAGATATGGAACAGCAGAAAGCAGACTATGTAGAGCAGATGCAGGAAGCCAAAGAGCATGAGAAAACCTTTGAAAAGAGCAAAAAGGAGCTTCAGGAGCAATACGGTGTAGCTGATGATTCACAGGAGCAGAAGGATTTGGAATTACTCGAAAAATTCCAGAATTATAAGAATGGCTCACATGATGAAAGCTTTACAAAGGAAGACGTTGACCGGTTAAAGGAATTGCAGAATCTTCCGCGTACAGAATATCAGGAAAAGGCACTCCGGTTAAACCAGATTGCCGGTTCAATGAAAGTAACTGCTTCCAATGCGAATGATAAGCTGATTGAGCTGACAGATACAATCGCAAAGGCAAAGACCGATCAGGCAAAGTCACAGGATATGTTAAAAGCAGGCAGTGCAGCAGATGATATTTTGGAAGCTTCCAACAAAGAAATCATGGGGCTGCTCATTCAGGACGGAAAAGAGCATATCGACAAAGAGCAGGAAGAAGCGCAGAAGAAAGCCGAGGAGCAGAAAGAGAAGCGTGACGAACAGCAGGAGCGCATTGATGAGGCAAAGCAGGAGAGGAAAGAGCAGGAAGAACTCATCAAGGGTCAGGCGGAGGCAGACAGTGCCGAGCAGGATTTATCCCTCCAGCGCAAGACAACAAACAATGTCGAAGCTGCACAACAGAATATTCGCAATATTCTTGAGGATAATAATCTGCTGGCAGAAGACTTAAAGGGAATTAAAATTGATTTTAATTTCTAAAAAATAATTTGAATATCAAAATACTATTGACAAAGGAAAAGTTTTCCTGTATAGTAATAACTAGTTTGAGAGTCAAACAAAAAGCTTTTACGGATTTCGTTTGACTCTTAAATTTTTAGATTAATATTTTGATTATCAAAAAGTAAGATATTCAAAACGAAAATCTGAAGAAACGAAACAGAATTTTAAAGAAGGAAAATGTCAAAGCTGCGGGACATTTTCCGGGAAAAAGAAAACGCGGCACAGAGGCAGATATGAATACGAAAATAATAGGAACGGGAAGTGCTGTTCCGTCAAGGGTGCTTGACAATGCAGAACTTTCAACATTTTTGGATACCAGTGATGAGTGGATTCGCACCAGAACCGGAATCCGAAGCCGTCATATCGCACAGGAAGGTCAGACTGCATCAGCGCTTGCGGCACAAGCCGCGAAAAAGGCGATAGCAGATGCCGGGATAGCGGCAGAGCAGATAGAAGCCATTATCGTTGCGACTTCAACGCCTGATTACATATTTCCGAGTACGGCAAATCTTGTCCAACAGGAGATTGGGGCAGAGCGCGCGGCATGTTTTGATTTAAGCGCCGCCTGTACAGGATTTTTGTATGCAATGAGTGTGGCAGATGCCTATATTAAAGCGGGCATGTACAAAAAGGTACTGGTTATCGGTGCGGAAGTGATGTCGCAGGTGGTGGACTGGAAAGACAGAAGTGTCTGTGTGCTGTTTGGTGACGGCGCAGGTGCGGTTGTTTTAGGTGAAGACAGCAGCGGAAAAAGCATTTTCAGACTGCATAGCGACAGCGGTAGTGCACAGGCTTTGACACTGGGAAAAGAAAATGCGGTGCATATGAACGGACGGGAAATTTTCTCTTTTGCAGTTCGGAAAGTACCGGAGTCTGTTAAAGAAGTGCTAGAAGAATCGGAAACGGCAAAGGAACAGGTAAAATATTTTATTTTACATCAGGCAAATGCAAGAATGATTGAAAGTATTGCAAAGCGGCTGGATGTACCGGTTGAAAAATTTCCGATGAATCTGGAAACCCACGGAAATACTTCAGCGGCAAGCATACCGGTTCTTTTAGACGAATTAAACAGACAAAACCGCCTGATACCGGGCGATGTGTTGATTCTGTCCGGCTTTGGCGGCGGATTAAGCTGGGGCAGTGCATTGCTGGAATGGCACAAATGACAGGCAGAATATGCGTAGATTACAAGAGAATATCAAAAATATATTGTAGTAGAATGGAGATTAAAAAGATGTTAGAAAAAATGAAAGAAATTATCGCAGGACAGTTAAATGTAAACGCAGAGGATGTAAAGCCGGAATCACGCTTCAAGGAAGACTTAAATGCAGATTCACTGGATTTATTTGAACTGGTAATGGCACTGGAAGACGAATATTCCGTAGAAATTCCGTCAGAAGAACTTGAAAAGTTATTAACGGTACAGGATGTCTGTGATTATTTAAAAAATCACGGTGTAGAAGCTTAAAAAGCAGTGAGGTAAAAAGGCAGACAACGTTTATAAAGATGTTCGGAGATGAGAAAATATGCAGACAAGAATTACAAAACTGCTTGAAATTGAATACCCGGTCATTCAGGGTGGTATGGCATGGGTCGCAAATGCGGCGCTTGCGGCAAATGTTTCAAAAGCGGGCGGCATCGGATTTATCGGGGCGGCAAATGCACCGGCAGAATGGGTACGGAGTGAAATCCGCAGGGCAAAAGAGATTACAGATAAGCCAATCGGCGTGAATGTTATGCTGTTAAGTGAGCATGTAGACGAAGTGGCACAGGTTGTAGCCGAAGAAGGTGTAAAAGCCGTAACGACAGGAGCCGGTAATCCTGCAAAATACATGAAACAGTGGAAAGAAGCGGGAATTCGTGTGATTCCTGTGGTTGCTTCTGTTGCAATGGCAAGAATGATGGAACGTGCGGGCGCAGATGCGATTGTTGCAGAGGGCATGGAGTCCGGCGGTCATATCGGTGAGCAGACAACAATGTCCCTGCTCCCACAGGTTGTTGATGCGGTATCGGTTCCGGTTATCGGTGCAGGCGGCATTGGTGACGGCAGAGGCATGGCAGCGGCATTGATGCTGGGTGCGGAAGCGGTACAGCTAGGAACGCGTTTTATCGTTGCAAAGGAATCCACCGTCAGTCAGGCGTACAAAGACCGTGTGATTGGCGCAAAGGATATTGATTCCGTTGTTACGGGAAGAAGCACGGGACATCCGGTGCGTTCCCTTAGAAATACAATGACACGCCAGTATCTTGAAATGGAAAAAAACAATGTATCCTTTGAAGAATTGGAACACCTGACACTGGGTGCACTGCGCAAAGCTGTTGTAGACGGTGATGTTGCCATGGGAACGGTCATGGCTGGTCAGATTGCAGGCATGATAAAAAAAGAACAGACCTGTGCAGAAATTATTCAGGAAATTGTGCAGGAAGCAAAAGAAACGATAAAAAAATGCAGTATCTTTGCGGAAGATTCGTGCGGAAATGAGGCAGAACATGCGTAAAACAGCATTTCTCTTTCCGGGACAGGGCGCACAGAATGTCGGAATGGGACGTTCTTTTTATGAAAAATATGATGCCGTCAGACAATATTTTAAAACGGCACAGGAAGTGACAGGCATTGATGTTGCGTCACTTTGTTTTGAAGAAAATGAAGCTTTAAATCAGACCGAATACACGCAGATTGCCATGTATACAACAGAATGTGCGATACTGAACGTTTTACAGGAAAAAGGGATTCCGTACGAAGCGGCGGCAGGACTTTCACTGGGAGAATATGCGGCACTGACGGCAGCAGGAGCTTTGTCTTTTAAGGACGGCTGTTACGTAATCCGCAGACGTGGCATTTATATGGAACAGGCAGTACCGGAAGGTCAGGGCAGTATGGCGGCAGTGTTGGGACTTAGTGCCAAACAGACGGAAGAAGTATTAAAAACATCACTGGACACTGCAAAAATCGGCATTGCCAATTATAATTGTCCGGGGCAGATTGTCATTTCCGGCGAAAAAGGCGAAGTGGAACGGGCGGCAGAAGTTTAAAGCAGGCAGGCGCAAAAAGAGTGGTGCCGTTAAGGGTCAGCGGACCGTTTCATTCCCCGTTGCTTTACGGAGCGGGAGAACAGCTTCAAAAAGAACTCGAAAAGATTTCATTTAACAAAATCAGGATACCTTATATTGCCAATCTGACGGCGGAATATGTAACGGACAGCAAAGAAATTCCGGAACTGTTAAGAAAGCAGGTTTATTCACCGGTACGCTTTGAACAGACGTTACGTAAGTTAATCACGGACGGCTTTGACACATTTATAGAAATCGGACCGGGAAGAACACTAACCGGATTTGTAAAAAAGACGGCAAAGGAAATGCAGTGTGAAGGAATCACCTGTATCAATATTGAAAAGGAAGAAGATTTATCACAGCTTATCACAGAATAGTCAGGAGGGCATCATGCAGGAAATGAACGGACAAATTGCGCTGGTAACGGGCGCAGGCAGGGGAATCGGCAGTGCGATTGCGAAAAGTCTTGCCAAAGAAGGTGCAACTGTGATTGTAAATTATGCAGGAAAGCACAGGCGGCACAGGACACGGTAGACAGTATCTTAAAGGATGGCGGCAGTGCAGAAAAATATCAGTGTGATGTATCAGACTTCGCAGCGGTCGAGGAAATGATAAAATATATCGTACAAAAATATGAAAAAATCGACATTTTAGTAAATAATGCAGGAATAACAAAGGACGGACTGCTTCTTAGAATGTCAGAACAGGATTTTGAACAGGTGCTTGCAGTCAATCTTGGAGGAACATTTCACTGTATCCGCCATGCGGCAAAATATATGATAAAGCAGAGAAGCGGCAGGATTATCAATCTGGCATCGGTTGTCGGTCTGACAGGAAATGCAGGACAGGCAAATTACGCGGCATCCAAAGCCGGTGTTATCGGGCTTACAAAATCTGCGGCAAAAGAACTGGCATCCAGACAGATTACAGTCAACGCGATTGCACCGGGTTATATTGACACAGATATGACAGCTGTGCTTTCTGACAGTGTAAAGGAAAGTGTACAGTCATCAATTCCTTTAAAACGCATGGGAACGGCGCAGGATATAGCACAGGCGGCGGTATTTCTGGCTTCGGATAAGGCATCGTATATTACCGGACAGGTGCTGTCAGTCAACGGCGGCATGGTATAGACGATATTGTTTCTAAACGAAGGTAAAGCAGTTTTGAGGGGCAGATGAGCAGATTGGAGGAAGAAATGCAGAAAAGCAGAGTAGTTGTGACAGGAATGGGTGCAATTACACCGATTGGTTTGACCGTAGAGGAATTCTGGGAAAACGTAAAAGCACAAAAAGTCGGTATCGGTGCAATTACAAAATTTGATACAACGGATTTTAAGGTAAAGCTTGCAGCAGAAGTAAAAGGCTTTGATGCACAGGCATATATGGATTTTAAACAGGCAAAACGTATGGAATTGTTCAGTCAGTATGCGGTAGCGGCGGCAGGACAGGCAATTAAAAAAGCCGGGGTGGGGGTGGGTA
>ERZ859817.499-NODE-499-length-25060-cov-3.462987_pt1 | contig 25060 bp, 18 predicted proteins | sample MGYA00509986_ERZ859817 | MGnify/ENA primary metagenome ERZ859817 (study PRJEB30046, sample SAMN00715155) | human gut metagenome | study: EMG produced TPA metagenomics assembly of the A metagenome-wide association study of gut microbiota in type 2...
AAGGGGATTATTTCAATGCTGGAAAGTATTGGAAGAGTTACGAGAAACAAATGAATTATTATGTTAACCAATCTTATTAATAATCTAAAAATTAATTCTATGACAGAGTTTAACTCAAAAATTAAGCAAAACTCTCGCATATTGAAGATATTTCTTTTCTCAATATGCGCACTTTTTGCATGTGCTATCAATGCTCATGCACAGAGTTTGGTGCAAGGTACTGTTACTGATGAGACAGGAGAATCTCTACCTGGTGTAAGTGTTGTAGTAAAGGGGACTACTAATGGTACAGTTACAGATGTTAATGGAAAATACAGCATTCAGGCGACTTCAAAAGATATATTGTCTTTCACATATGTAGGTATGGCGGAACTAGATATAAAAGTTGCCGGACAGAAAACGATCAATGTGGTGATGAAGGATGATGTGGCATCTCTGGATGAAGTGATTGTTGTTGGTTATGGTACTGCAAAAAAACAATCCCTGACAGGAGCGGTTTCTGCGGTCAAAGGCGACGAACTGTTAAAGGCACCGGCAACCAATGTATCAAGTTTGTTAGGCGGACGTTTGCCGGGCATTTCTTCTGTTCAAGTCTCCGGAGAACCGGGTGATGACCAAGCAGTATTGCGGGTTCGTGGTTCTATTTACAATGTTACTTATATTGTAGATGGTATGCCTCGTTCCATCAATGACATTGATCCTAATGATATTGAGAGTGTATCTGTCTTGAAAGATGGAGCTTCTGCGGCTGTGTACGGTTTGAAAGGCGCAGGTGGTGTTATCATCGTTACAACAAAGAGAGGACAGGAAGGAAAGTCAAGAATCACATATAACGGTTCAATAGGAGCATCTATGAATGCAAACTTCCCACAGTTTATGAATGGTCCCCAGTTTGCATATTATTATAATATGGCTGATATGATGGATAAGCTGGCTAACGGAAGTATTGCGGACATGAAACAATATACACCGGTATTCACAAAAGCAAATGTGGAAGCGATGTTGAACGGCGACCCTACTGATGGATGGGATAACGTCAATTATATTGATAAAGTGTTTGGCACAGGTATCAATCAGAAACACAACATCACCGTACAGGGTGGTAGTGACAAAATGCGTTATTTCACATCTGTCGGCTATTTGGGACAGGATGGTAATATTGATAACTTTACTTATAAACGGTACAACTTAAGAACTAACATTGAAACTCAGCTGGCCAAGAATTTCCAGTTAAGTTTGGGAGTTGCCGGAAATGTAGGAAAACGTGAAACTCCGGGATATGCTTCCGGTGGTACGGATTCTAATTCCGAATTGGGAGAACAGGGCTGGTTATCGGTAGCTCACCAGACTGTCATGATGCATCCGTATTTACCGGAAAAATATGATGGACTTTATACCGCTACTACACAGAATAATACAAGCTTACCGAATAGTCCGCTAGCAGCTATTTATGAATCCGGCTACAAACATACTAATAGCTTTGATTTGCAGACTAACCTCTCTTTACAATATAATCTGCCTTGGGTAAAAGGATTAAGTGTAAAGGTTACCGGAGCTTATGACTACAAGACCTCACATAATAAGAACCTAAATACGCCTTATTCTACTTATATCAATAAAATGCCGACCTCCACTACGGACTGGACTTGGACTAAAGCGGATGATCCTCGTGGAACTGCAAATGGAATAAATTTAGGTGAAGGACAATTCAGTTCCCGTCAAATGGTAGGCCAGGGAAGCATCAATTATGCGAATTCTTTCGGTAAGCATAATGTAGAAGCCATGGTACTTGCGGAAATCCGTGATTATAAAGAAAACAGTTTCTCCGGATATAATAAGAATATGAGTTTTGCAGAACTTCCGGAACTGAGTTTCGGACAACCGGCAGACTCCCCCATTTCCGGATATAGCGATGCCAATCGTAGCATTGGTTACGTTTTCCGTTTGAAATACGACTATGACAATAAGTATCTGGCAGAATTCACAGGACGATATGACGGTTCGTATAAGTTTGCGGGTAATGTAAGTGGAAAACGTTGGGCATTTTTCCCATCAGCATCAGTAGCGTGGAGAATATCTAAAGAAAACTTTATGTCCGATCTGACTTTCCTGGATGATATGAAAATACGTGCATCTGTCGGTTTGTTGGGTAATGACGATGTGAGTCCGTATGCATTTCTTAGTACCTATAACCTGATGGACGGTAACAAAAATGCGTACCAGACAATTCTGAACGGAAAAGTCATGCAGGCACTGCGTGCATCTGTAATTGCAAATCCTACTCTGACGTGGGAAAACACGTTAACTTACAATGCAGGTTTCGACTTTACCATGTGGAATGGTTTACTGGGTATGGAGTTTGATGCATTCTATAACTATACCTATGATATTCTGACAGCAATGGGAGGCGATTATCCGCCATCAATGGGAGGATATTATTATACATATGCCAATTATAACAAGGTAGACAGCAAGGGAGTTGAAATCACAGTGAGTCATCGTAATAAATTAAATCTGGCAGGGAAACCATTTTCTTATGGAGCCAGTTTCAACTTGACTTTTGCAAGAAATCGCTATCTTCGTTATCCGGATAGTCCCAATACTGTAGAATGGAGAAAACGTACAGGTCGCAGTGTAGACGCTTCAGTCGTATGGGTGGCAGAAGGTTTGTTCCGTTCGGAAGAAGAAATTGATAATTCCGCATGGTATGGAACCCGTCCTAATGTAGGTGACATCAAATATAAGGATTTAAATGGCGATGGCAAAATAGATGAAGATGACAGAACACGTGTAGGACGGGGCAATCGTCCGGAACTGACTTATGGTCTGAACTTGAATTGTGCCTGGAACGGATTTGATTTAAGCGCACAATTTACCGGAGGCGCATTGTTCGATGTATCATTAACCGGAACTTACTATAATGGTTATGATGACAATACGGTCTGGACACAAGCATTCAAAGAAGGTGCCAACTCACCTTTATATCTGGTTCAGAATGCGTATACCACGGAAAATCCGAATGGAACATTCCCACGTCTGACTCTGGGAAATCAAGGACATGGAGGAGACAATGGATTAGCTTCTACCTTCTGGTTGCGTAATGGCAGATACCTTCGTCTCAAATCGGCACAGCTAGGTTATACATTCCCTAAAAAGTGGATGAGCCCTGTGGGAATTCAGAATCTTAGAATTTATGTAGAAGGTTCCAATTTATTCACGATCTCCGGTCTTCCCGATGGAATCGACCCCGAATCTCCGGGAGTGAATAACGGATATTATCCTCAACAACGCACAATCATGGGCGGTATAACTCTGACTTTCTAAACCTTTAAAAGATTTATTATGAAAACAAAATTTATAAGTATCATATTGTTGGGAGCCTCTTTAGGGCTTGGTTCATGTAGTGATTATCTAGACATGACACCGACGGACAAAGCATCAGATAAACTAGTATGGAGTAAACTGGAATATGCCGAACAAGCTGTCAACGATTTCTACCGTTATATCGATTATTTAGGAGTTTATCGTGACGGACAATGCCTGGCAGGCATGACGGAAGCGTTGACAGACCAACTCAAATACGGTTCCTATAACTATATGTCTAAATGCCAGATACCTAGCGAAATCGCTTATGGAGGATCCGTTCTGACAGTAAGTTATGTCAGCACTTATTTAGGTAATTGGGGAACGATGTATGAATATGTACGCCGTGTCAATGAAGGTCTCAATAAACTGAAAAAATACGCCTCATTCGGTCAGACGGAACAAGAACGGCTGGAAGCGGAAATGCGCTTCTTCAGAGGGTATTTATATACCGACTTGGTAAAACGTTATAAGGAAGTCATTATATATGATGAAGATCTGGATAATATAAAGAAGGATATGCCGGTCAGTTCCGAAGCAGAAGGATGGAACTTTGTATATGAGGACCTGAAGTTTGCGGGCGAACATTTACCGGTTGATAAAACCCCTAATGGACGTCTGACTAGCGGAGCAGCTTATGCAATGCTGTCACGGGCAATGCTTTATGCAGAAAGATGGGATGATGCCCGGATCGCTGCCGAAGAAGTGATGGGCATGGGATATAAGCTGGAAGAAAAAGAGAATTATTCTAATGCATTTAAAGCAGGAAGTCAGGAAGCTATTCTGCAATATTGCTATGACAAGAGTTCTACTGTAACTCATGATTTTGACGGCTATATGGCTCCCGGAGGTGATAAAGCATTGGATGGTAATTCAATGACCGGAGGATTCGGAACTCCGACACAAGAAATGGTAGAATCTTATGAATATGCGGACGGTAGCGGTTTTCCGGATTGGAGTACCTGGCATACTGCAGAAGGAACAACGGCAACTCCTCCATACGATAAACTTGAACCACGCTTCAAAGCAACCATTCTTTATAATGGCGCTATGTGGAAAGGCAGAACGATCGCATCTTATGTCAATGGTACTGATGGTTGGGCTGCATGGAAAACAGATGCCAAACCAGAAGGACGTTCTACCACAGGTTATTATTTGCGTAAGCTGGTGGATGAGACTCACAACTTCACTTCTGTGCAGGCAAGTACACAGCCATGGACCGAAATTCGTTATGCCGAAGTGTTACTAAATCATGCTGAGGCTTGCTATCATTTGAGTGGCTATGCCGATAAAGCCAATAAAGACATCAAAGACATTCGTAACAGAGTCGGCTTGCCTTATTCGGACAAGAGCGGAGAAGACCTGATGAAAGCGATTCGTCAGGAACGTAAAGTCGAATTAGCTTATGAAGGACACTATTATTGGGATATGCGTCGCTGGAGACTATCTGCAACGGCATTCACCGGTATCCGTCTTCATGGACTTAAGATAGAACAGAATGCAAACGGTTCGTTCAATTACATTTATGTAGAGTGTGATGACAAAGATCGTAACTTCCCGACTAAGATGTACCGTTTCCCTATGCCACAGGCGGAGTTGGACAATAACGGTGCGGTAACTCAATATGCAGAATGGCAATAAATCTAAAATGAAAACAATTATGAAAAAGAATATACAATATTTACTATTAGGAGTATTGGCATTAATGAGTTCCTGCCAAGATCCGGAATATGTACTTCCAACTGCTGAGCGGCAGGGAATCACAAGCTTGACCGCACTTTTTACATCAGGTCCTTATGTGGACAAAGAAGCTGTTGTCTACACAATTGCGGATGCGTCTGTAGATAAATATGTGATTCCTATACCATGGTTTTATCCGGAAGACAGTGAAAATGAAACGGCGGAATATATGAAGACAATGAGGGTCCAGGCAAAGTTAGCTCCTAACTGTACTATTAACCCAGTTTTGACGATATTGGATTTGACTAAAGAAAATTACTTCACTTATACAGATGCGCAGGGATATAAGAAACAAATCTGCATTACGGGTGAAAGAGTGAAATCCAATAAATGTCAGTTATTAAGTTTCTCAATACCGGCCGAAGATATTAGTGGAATTATTGACGAAGAGCATAAGACGGTATCTCTGATTTCTGCAGAAGATTTATCTTCCTGTCTGGCAGAATATTCACTTTCCTCTCATGCGACAATGTCGCCGGATCCTAAGACAGAGGCGCTTGACTTCAATTCACCTGTAGAACTGACGGTCATCGCTCACGACGGAGTGACGAAGCAGACGTACACAGTTCAGAAGGCAGTACCGGATAAGATCCCTTATGGATATAGAAAAGGCAGTGAGACAGAATTGTTTAAATTGGATATGGGGGTTATAGGTTTGCCCTGGACTTCAGCCAACTCACCTTCACTGGCCGTTAATGGCAATAATTTAGTTGTTTGCTTAGGGGACGGTTCTACTGCTCCTACCTATTATAATGCCTCTACAGGAAGTAAGATTGGCAATATGACTTTGGGAAGTGTAGGTGTTGCATCTTTAGGTTGTGTGACAAGTGATAGTAAAGGAAACATATTATTGGCAACAAAAGCAGCTAATGGTAAATTCTTCTCTATCTATAAGACTTCTTCTGTAACCACAGCTCCAACTTTATTGACATCTTATACCAACAATACAAGTCTGGATATGGGTACAAAAGTATCTGTACAGGGCGATATCAATACAAATGCCGCTATTATTGCTACGTGTGACGGAACAGCCTCGTCCGGTTCTAATACGTTTGTTCGCTGGATTATAACAAACGGTGTATTGGGAAATCCTGAAGTAGTATCGGTAAATGGTGTTGGCTATTGGGGATCTCCTGTGTCAAACACGAAGGTTGTCACCAAAGGAACTACTGCACAAAGTGATTATTTCTTATCCTATTATGATCCTAACGTACTTTATTGGGTGAATGGAACAAGTAATAATGCGTCCAAGTCTTTATCCAATTCGGACAATGGCAATTCCTGGGCAATGAATAATAATTGTCTGGATGCAAGAACGTTCAATAATGCACAGTATCTTGTATTGGTATCTACGGCTCACTTCCCGCAATGGGGCGGCACTCCGTATTTATATATGTACGATGTAACCTCGGACGGATCGTTCACTGGTACGGTATCTACTTCAGATGCTTTGACATTCAATCCTTCACTTTCTTCGTTCGGTTCTGCAGATGGTGTAGCGGCAACAGGTGATGTACTGCTTGCTCCAACTACAGATGGATATAAACTTCGTCTCTACTATGTTGACAACAACTGTAAGATTATCGGAGGGTATGAATTTGATTGTATCGACAAATAATTAATGTGTTTCAAAAGAGTTACTGACATTAATAAACATATATAATATGAGAAATCTTTTTAAAATATTATTATTGACGTTTTGCGGAATGGTTGCTATCACTTCATGTAGTGATGATTCTGATGGAATCCCCGGATGGCCCTGGAATGATAATTCAATAGAGGGACCGGAAAATCCGGATGTAACAGAAATCAAGCCACGCTATGTCTGGATTGATGCGGCAGCTAATTTTCCGGATTATGCGAATAATAAGGAGAATATCTCCACAGATATGGTGAAAGTAAAAAACGCAGGGTTTACTGATATCATTGTTGACGTGCGTCCCACTACAGGAGATGTTTTGTTCAACACTACTGCAGTAGATCAGGTGAAGCGAATGGATGTGTGGGGAAGTTCGGGTTATGTATATTATGAACGTACTGAAACATGGGATTACCTGCAGGCATTTATAGATGCAGCCAGAAGTCAGGGGCTGAAAGTACATGCGTCAGTCAATACTTTCGTCGGTGGTTACTTATGTCCCTATAACCTCGGATCAGATGGAATACTGTTTCGTGATGACTCGAAAAAGGAATGGGCAAGTGTGGCTAATCTCGCTGACGGTCTGACAAATACGATGGATTTGTTGAATGACGAGACCGATTATGGAGCTAAATTTCTGAATCCGGCTAACGATGATGTGCAGAACTTTGTTTTGCAGTTACTGGGTGACCTGGCTAAATATGACTTGGATGGAATAATTCTGGACCGTTGCCGTTATGACGATTATGGCTTGGAAAGTGATTTCTCGGCTGTTTCTAAACAGAAGTTTGAAGAGTACATTGGGGAAACGGTTGCTCATTTTCCGGAAGACATTATGGCACCAGGCACAGATAAGATACCTTCAGATCAGCCTGCCTATTTCAAGAAATGGTTGGAATTTCGGGTAAAAGTGATTCACGACTTTATCGTCAAAGCACGTGAGAAAGTAAAATCCGTAAATTCAGAAATCAATTTTGGAGTGTATGTAGGCGCATGGTATTCCAGTTATTATACTTCGGGAGTAAATTGGGCAAGTCCTAAATATGACACCTCAGCTTACTATCCTAAATGGGCTACAGCAGATTATAAGAACTATGGTTATGCCGATCATCTGGATTATATATTCTTAGGTGCTTATGCATCTGTCGATAAGATTTATGGTAGCGGCGAATGGACAATGGAGGGATTTTGCAAAAACGGTCGCGAGTTGCTGAAAGGTGACGTTCCCTTCTCCGGAGGTCCGGACATAGGCAATGGTACCGGATGGACTAACGGTGGACAAGCCGCTAAAATACCTGATGCCATCGACGCATGTATAAACAATAGCGACGGCTTCTTCGCATTCGACCTCTGTCATATCAAGATGTACGACTATTGGAACGCTTTCAAGACAGGATTTGATAACTATCTGGAGTCCGTTCAAAAATAGGAAGTTGATAATTCAATCTGAGAATATACTCAATACAAGTATTCTCCTTTCTATTCATAGCACTAAGTCTGAGCCGCAAGGTTCAGACTTAATGTTAATGAATTGCCTTATTTGTATAAAGAACAATAGATAACTATGAAAATATATTTATTACAACTTGTCATTTTGATGAGTTTGAGTTTGAACTTGCAGGCTCAAAATTTATCCGGTACTATTCGTGGAAAGGTAACCTGTCATGGGAAAGGACTTCAAGGAGTAGTTGTAACGGACGGAATCGACTGTGTTCTGACTAATAAGTCGGGTGAATATGTGCTTGCTCCTCAAAGGGATGCCCGGTTTGTTTACTTGTCCGTGCCTTCCGGTTATCAGCCGAAAACAGAAAAGACCATTCCCTTATTCCATCAACAAATAGAGATGGATAAACAAGACGGATATAATTTTGAGTTGATGAAAAATCCTCAGAATGATGCGAATCATCTGTTTCTGGTGCAGGCTGATGTGCAAGTCACTTCCGAAGACGATGTGAAAGCCTATGGCAGATTCCTGCAGGATATAAAAGAATATGTACAGCCTTATTCGGGAAAAAGAGACATATTCGGTATTGATTGTGGAGACATCGTGGGTGATACCCCCTCTTTGTATCCATCTTACATTAATACCGTATCTACTTTGGACTTTCCCGTTTATCGTGCTATCGGCAACCATGACATGACCTACGGAGGACGTACTTTTGAGTACTCGTACCGTACTTTTGAAAGTTATTTCGGCCCCATCTACTATTCGTTTAATAAAGGAAAAGCCCATTACATTGTACTCGACAATTGCTTCTATGTCAATCGTGACTACCAGTATATCGGATATATTGATGAACGGACTTTTGCATGGCTGGAAAAAGACCTTTCGTATGTGTCCAGGGATAAGCTGGTATTTGTGGTCATGCACATTCCCTCCAGCCTTCAGAAAAAGTTAAGATATAATACTTTGGATCAGGATGAAACAGTGAATACAGCTGCACTATATAAACTCTTGGAGGGCTATAATGCGCATATCATTTCCGGGCATACCCATTTCAATACGAACGTTTGTTTCAATGATTCGTTGATGGAGCATAATACGGCAGCAGTGTGTGGCACTTGGTGGCGTGCAGACATCAATGTAGACGGAACTCCCAGAGGTTACGGTATATATGAAGTGAACGGAGATCAATTGAAGTGGATTTATAAAAGCGCAGGTTATCCGCTGGAACACCAGTTTCATGCTTATCCGGCAGGATCGTCGGATGAATATCCTTCTGATATCATAGCCAATGTATGGAACTGGGATGATCTGTGGAAGGTAGAATGGTATGAAAATGGACAAAGGATGGGCGAAATGCAAAAGTACAAAGGATATGATCCTATGGCAAAAGCCATCTGTTTAGATAAGGAAAAGGTGAAATATGACTGGATATCTCCGGTTCTCACCGAGCATCTCTTTCATGCAACTCCTCATGACCCAAACGCAAGGCTAGAGATTAAGGTGACTGACCGTTTTGGTAATGTATATACTCAAACTATTGAAAACAAATAAACTAAAATCATATGTTCAGAAACAGATACTTTTGGCTACTTATAAGTTTGTTCTTTGTTCTGAAAACAGAAGCTAAAGTAACCTTGACCTCCATTTGGGGAGACAACATGGTGTTACAGCAACAAGCAGAAGTTACTTTTCGTGGAAAGGCTACTCCCGGAAAACGTGTATATGCTTCCGCTTCATGGAATCATCGGAAAATCTATGCAGATTGTGACCGGAACGGACAATGGACACTGGCTCTTCCGACTCCGGAAGCCGGCGGACCATATACCATTACTTTTTCGGACGGAGAAGAGCTGACCTTAAAAAATATCCTGATCGGTGAAGTCTGGTTCTGCTCCGGACAGTCGAATATGGAAATGCCGGTAAAAGGGTTCCGCGGACAACCGGTCTATGGTTCGCAGCCCTATATCGTGTCCGCTAATCCTAAACGACCATTAAGACTTTACACCGTAAAGAACAATTGGAGCACGACTCCGAAAGAAGAAGGAATAGACGGACAATGGAGTGAAGCATCTTCGGAAGAAGTGGCCGATTTCAGTGCAACAGCTTATTTCTTCGGCAATCTGTTGCAACAATCTTTAGACGTGCCTGTAGGATTAATACATTGTTCCTGGAGTATGTCAAAGATCGAAGCATGGATGGACAAAGAAACCTTATCTCATTTTTCCGAAGTAACCTTGCCGGATACAAATCAGGATAAATTCGAATGGGCTGCCGGGACGCCTACCCTGTTGTGGAACGCTATGGTAAATCCGTGGAAAGGATTCCCTGTCAAAGGAGTTATCTGGTATCAGGGCGAGGCGAATACTCCCGATCCTGCTCTTTATAAAAAGCTTTTTCCCGCCATGGTTTCTCAATGGAGAAATTTCTTTCATAATGCTGAAATGCCATTTTATTATGTCCAGATTGCTCCCTGGAAGTCCGAAGGGAATGACAAGTTGGATTGGGCATGGTTCCGTCAATGTCAGTTGGAGCTGATGAAGGAAGTTCCCGGAGTGGGAATGGTGACCACCGGAGACGCAGGCAGTGAACTCTTTATACATTCACCTTATAAGATTAAGGTTGGAGAGCGGTTAGCTTATTGGGCACTGGCCCAGACTTACGGCCGAAAAGGATTCCAATATTCCGGTCCAGTCTACAAGACCTATCGTATCCAGGGAAATGCTGTAGAAATAGACTTTGAATATGGAGAGGAAGGACTGACTCCGGAAAATCAGAATGTAAAAGGTTTTGAGATCGTAGGTTCCGATGGTATATTCCGACCTGCGAAGGCGGAGATCATCAATGGCACATCTACTGTGAAAGTATGGAATGATTCTGTTAGTGCCCCGACAGAAGTCCGCTACTGCTTCCGGAATTATATGCAGGGGGAATTATGCAATAATGCCGGGCTTCCGGCTTCTCCTTTCCGGATCGTTATCAAAAAGAAACCGGCCTTAATGTGGATTGATGCCGAAGCAAACTTTGAGCGCTTCAGTCATAAAGATTCGATTGATTATTACTTGGAAAAAATCAAATCGCTGGGCTTTACACATGCGGTTGTCGACATTCGTCCGATCACAGGGGAAGTTTTATATAAAAGTGAATATGCTCCGCAAATGAAAGAATGGAAAGGAGCCAAAGCCGGTGATTTTGACTATCTGGGATACTTTATCAAAAAAGGGCACGAACTGGGGCTGGAGATACACGCCTCATTGAATGTATTCTGTGCCGGACACAACTATTTTGACCGTGGAATGGTATATAGCGGACATCCGGAATGGGCTTCGATGGTGTACACTCCCGATAAAGGAATCATTCCAATCACCGAAGAGAAGCATAAATATGGTGCCATGATCAATCCTTTGAACGAAGAATATCGTACCCATATCCTGAATGTTCTGAAAGAAGTCGTGACCAAATATCCCGACCTGGACGGTCTGATGCTCGACCGGGTACGTTACGATGGAATAACCGCTGATTTTTCTTCATTGTCACGTGAGAAGTTTGAAGAATACATCGGTAAAAAAGTCGCAAACTTCCCCGAAGATATTTTCCGTTGGACTAAAAATGCAGATGGGAAATACACAACGCAACCAGGAAAATATTTCCGGAAATGGCTGGAATGGCGAACTAAAAACATTACTGATTTCATGGCGCTTGCCCGTAAAGAAGTCAAGGCAGCCAACCCTGACGTTTCTTTCGGCACGTACACCGGTGCCTGGTATCCATCTTATTATGAAGTAGGCGTAAACTTTGCCAGCAAAGAATATGATCCGGGCAAAGATTTCAGCTGGGCAACACCCGAATATAAAAATTATGGCTATGCCGAGCTGATAGACCTTTATGCCACCGGTAATTATTATACGGACATAACCATCGAGGAATACAGAAAAACGAACCGGAGTATCTGGAACGAAACTGATTCGCAGGCTCAATCCGGTACGTGGTATTGTGTAGAAGGCTCTTGTCAACATTTACGTCAGATATTGAAAGGTAATAAATTTATGGGAGGTATTCTAGTGGACCAATTCTATGACAACCCTGCCAAACTTTCGGAAACGATAGAGATGAACCTTCGCCGTTCGGATGGATTAATGGTATTTGACATCGTACATATCATTACCAAAAATCTGTGGAAAGAAGTAGAGGAAGGAATGAAAAGAGGAGGTTCCTTATGAATAACCGGGCCTATGCATTAGACGCTTTGAGAGGATATGCGATTATTACGATGGTACTTTCTGCTACCATCGTAACGCAGGTGCTCCCCGGTTGGATGAGTCATGCGCAGACGCCGCCACCTGATCATATATTCAATCCTTCTTTGCCCGGCATTACATGGGTAGACCTTGTTTTTCCTTTCTTTCTGTTTGCGATGGGAGCAGCTTTCCCTTTTTCCATAGGTAAGCGTGCAGAGAAAGGTGATTCTAAACTGAAATTAGTATATGAAGCGGTGAAACGTGGAGTACAACTGACTTTCTTTGCCATCTTCATTCAGCATTTTTATCCGTATGTTCTGAGTTCTCCGCGGGACATCAGAGCCTGGTTGCTGGCTATTCTTTGCTTTGCGGTTCTGTTTCCGATGTTCATGCGCATTCCTTTGAAAATGCCGGACTGGGCACATACCGGCATAAAGATAGCTGCATACGGAATTGCAGTAATCATGATGCTTACTACTTCTTATGCCGATGGAAGAACGTTCAGTCTGTATTTTAGTAATATTATTATTCTGTTGTTAGCCAATATGGCCATCTTTGGTTCTGTGCTCTACATTTTTACGATGCATAACCGATGGTTGCGTTTGGGCGTTTTATTGCTGCTGATGGCTGTCATTTTGGGAAGTACTGTCGAAGGTTCCTGGACACAGGTGGTATTCAATTATACTCCTTTTCCCTGGATGTATCGGTTTGATTATCTGAAATATCTGTTTATTGTAATTCCCGGCAGTATTGCCGGTGAGTACTTGATGGAATGGATGAAGGGCCGAAAAGATACCGAACAGCCGGCTTCACCGCAATACCGTATGATAGGAATTGCGCTGCTGATATTGACTATGGTGATTATTGTATTCAATCTCTATGGGCTTTACACCCGTATGTTGACAGTGAATTTATTAGCGACACTTGTGCTGTTATTGATTGGCAAATTTATATTCTTACGTCCGACAGAGGGAATCGCTTTGTTATGGAAAAAGCTATTTAATGCCGGAGCATATCTTCTTCTTTTGGGGCTATGTTTTGAACCTTTTCAAGAAGGTATCAAGAAAGATCCTGCCACTTTTAGTTATTTCTTTGTAACTTCCGGTCTAGCATTCCTTGCGCTCTTATTCTTAAGTCTTGTCTGTGATTATTTCAGATGTGTGCGAAGTAGCCGCTTTCTTGTTATGTCCGGGCAGAATCCGATGATCGCTTACGTGGTTAGTGATTTATTCATTATGCCGTTGGCTAATATACTGGGACTTGTCTCGCTGTTGTCTTACTTCCAGCAGAATGCGTGGCTCGGATTCCTTCGGGGAGTAATCATTACGTCTTTAGCTGTCTTGGTAACGATGTTTTTTACTAAGATCAAGTGGTTTTGGAGAACTTGACATCATTCAATAGATATACCCACAGTATAATAACAGGCATTAAAAACAAATTAAACAGAAAACAAAATGATAGATAAATAGCAAAACAGGAAGCATAATTTCCTTATTTTCCTGTTTTTGCTATTTCTATCTTTTGATAGATGAGTAAAGATAGAAAGAGATATGCATAAAATCATGAATTAATATGCATGATTATGAATAAACGAGCGGTCATTTGCATAAAAAACGCCGTATAGTTTGAAATAAACATAAGGTTGATTGAGCTAAAACATAAGGTTGATTGTAAATAAACATAAGGTTGCTTTTAAAGGAACGTCCCATTGCTTTTAAAGCAACGCTAAGTCCGTTTAAAAGGAGCATATTTTAGCTCTAAAATGATGGGTATCTTATTTATTAGACTTTGTTTTAGGATGAAAAATATTAATCAGAATGATGCAAAGTAATATAAAAAGAGAAAGATATTACAGAATAGTGTGAAAAATAACACAAAAAGAATACATCTAGATGTATATTCGCAACAAAGTGATTTCCCGTAACGGCAAATCTCTGTCATTTTATTCTCTATCCTATGAAACGATGGAAATACGCCCGTTAGAGAGTTTATAATTATCAAAATGACAAAATGCCATTTTGATAATTATATAATATGGTAAGTCTTAATAAAACGATTCCTTTTTCAATGGCCATCCTGTGATAGTTGACATATAAGGAATCAATGACATAGCCATTTTCATTTGACCTTTGTAATTTGGATGCCATACTGCTCCTAGGTCTGTAGTCGGATCGCAAAGGCCTTCGGGAAGAACTGCTATATAAACTTTCTTATCATTCAAGTCTTTGCGCATACGCTCCATGTATTGAACGATCTGCCGTTGAGTAATAGCCGGACTGATGCATAATATAGGGACATCTCCGTAATTTGCACGAAGACGGCTTATTAGTAGCTTATAAGCATGAATAAACTCATCTTCCAACGGATATATATTGGTGGAAAAATCATTAGTTCCTAAATTAACAACCACCAAATCGGGCTTGTATGTTTTAAAGTCCCATTTCTTATCCAAATTCATATCAAATGTATTCAGCATACGGTCTTTCATTGTCACGGCAGATATTCGGACGGAATCTCCATAATTGCGGACTACTCCACGTCCGGAATGTGCAATAAGCGTATAATCGGCATTGAAATAGCGGGCGATAATAGTGGCATAAGATAAGTTGCAATTCTCCGTTTCAGCTTTATAAGGTTCGCTACGGTCTTTCCCTTCTACACCATAGCCACACGTCAGCGAGTTACCGATAAATTCGATATGTCTGGACGGGCACTCCGTTTCTTTCATCAGTTCTCCTTTATTGTGAAGCACAAATTGATGAATGGTTGTCTTTCCCCATTCCCCTTCCGTACGTTTTTGAATCAACACATGATGGATGCTTTTATCCATGCCGGAAATGAAATTAATCAAAGTATCTTTACCGGATACTTTTACCGTTTTGTGTAAAAGGCTGTCTACAAAAACATTGTAATAATTAATACCAGTATCTGAAATCTTCATAGACAATTCTCCTCCCGAAAGTCGGGTACGAAGATAAGTACCGGTCCAGTCGAAAGAAACGGAGCCATCACTCTGTATTTCCGTACGTCCCACGTAAGAAACGTTTTCATCATTAGCTTTATAGTATCTGTTCTTGGTAGTTTGAGCATTTACATCTTCAAACAACAGACAGAGGCTAACCAGAACTAACACATTTTTCCACATATCGTTTTCTAAATTAATCAAAGGTAATCACACAACTTCCGGACCCGTCGGATACAATTCTAAGTCCTTTGGCTGTTACTTTATTACCGGTAATTGTTATTGATTTACTTTTCTCTATAATCGTAAAAGACTTCTTTGTATAATTGACAGGCAACTGTATTGTCCTGTCGACGCTCTTCTTGCAATCTATAAAAAGGACCTTTTTATTATCTATAACACCTTCATAACACAGCAAATCATCATCATCAGAAACAGGAGACTTAAACCAGGTATACACTCCGCTCCAATGAATAATATCCCCCTTTTTGTGTTCTCTATCAGCTATAATCTTGTGGTACGTCTTATTGCTGGAATTTCCTATGAATATAATATCATCATCTGATATTTCTTCATGATTTCCCAATCCGTCGGCAAACAGATAAGAAGATTGATACGCATTTGCGCTTTTCTCAATGAAACGGCGAAATGACGGATACTCTTTCTTTGTAAAGGTAGAAACATCCTTTTGTACTGTCCAGTCCACATACTTGCCATTGGCAGTTAATGTATGTGTCTCTTTGTCAAACATAGATTGCATTCCGTAATACATTTGTACTATCACGGGAGACTCATTTTGAAATTCATGAGTAACCAAGACTTGAATGTTATTTCTATAAATAGAATAATTGACAGTCTCAATACATAAGATCTCATTCAGAAGTGTTTTTCCACTACTGGTATCGGCTTTGGAAGGGTTCATTATTTCATTGATTACTTCAATCTTTATCTCTTTTGTCAGAGTCGATAAATCTGTCTTTATTTCTTTTCCGTCTATATAAATACGATAACCGATATTGCGGGCAGTTTGAGTAACTTCATCCAGGTAGGGATGATTTCCTCCACACCACCCGTATCCGGTTATATTAAAAGGACCGATATTGTCACTGTAAGCTAGATTCAGAAGAGAAGTCGGAGAAGCATCTGGCAGAGTAGCAGGAGTAGGCATATTGTTGTCAATTGTTCCTACTCTATAAAATGTGAACAGTTCATTGAACATACACTTCTTGAACCAATAAAGAATATCGGTTTTGGCATCTAACTTGGCTGATATATATAAATCTTCGCCGGTTATTTTCACTCTCATTTCTTCAGATATCGTTTCAGTCCCGGGAGAGTCTTTTTCCGCAGAAGGCTTATCCGGGAGTCCGGAAGAAATTCCCGAATCTCCATTCGAACAGGCTACTAAGTGCCAGGATAAAAATACGAATGCAAGGATTAAACGTTTCGTCATGGCTTCTATCTTTATTTTAATTCAAATTTGAGAACATCTTTGATATCCATGGCTGATGCTGCTATGATAGCTTCAAATTTGCCCGGTTCACAAATCCATTCATGTCTTTCCGCATCAAAAAAACTTAATGCCTCTTTATCAATAGACAAAGAAACTATTTTTTCTTCACCCGGCATTAATTTCACTTTCTTAAATCTCTTTAATTCTTTCACCGGGCGGGGAAGAGAAGACTTTATGTCTCTGATATAAAGCTGAACAATTTCCTGTCCTTCACGGTTGCCTGTGTGCTTGACAGTTAAACTGAAAGTTATTGTTTCGTCAACTGACATGATTTTCTTATTTGCTGTTAGTTTTCCATACGTCTACCACTCTGTCTTCAATGGGCTGATTCACATCTTGATAAACAGGAGCTTGCATCATGAAAGATGATGCCAGAAAAGGCATGATTGCTATGATATTTATTAATTTCATTGTTGTCCGTATAAACAGTATAAATATAATATGCTGATGGTAAATTCCATCAGCATATTATCCAAATGATTATTATAAGCCTAAGAAAGCTGTCGGTGCATCTGTGGTTATCAGATCAAAACCATTGTCAATACACCATTGCATCTCAGAGGGGATATTTACAGTCCATACATTGGAGGTCATCCCTGAATTTTTCAGATCTTTCAACCAATCCGGATTTTTATGATAAGCCCAATAATTGTAATCTGCCCCGGTAGCCCCCAATTGTTTCAGTTCCTTGGGCGAAATATCCTGTCCCAAATACAAAATTGGAGTTTTAGGAGGTGCCAGACGTATAAACTCACACATCACATGACGGGAAAAAGAGATGTATTCTACTCTGTGAGTCAATTTTTTCTCTTCAACCAACTTTAGGATCATTTCAACGGCTTTTGTTTCACGTTCCGGAGTACTGAGAGGTTTCATTTCCAGTATCAGATGTATTTTAAGTTTCTTCGCTTTATCAAGGAACTGCTCTAAAGTTGGCATATTCTCTCCATTGCTTAACTTTAAAGTGCGTAGCACGTCAGAAGATGTTTTCTCCAGAGAGTATCCTTCATGCCATCCGTCATGATTCAACATCAATTCATCGTCAGCTGTCAGCCATACATCAAATTCCGAACCGTAACAACCTATTGAATCAGCTTTCACTAAAGCCGCTAGCGAGTTCTGTGCAGATCCGGGTGTATTCCAGAATCCACGATGGGCAATAACTTTGGTCTGATGAGATTCTTTTTTTTGCTTGCCACGTCTTGATACAATCAGATTAGCCAGTCTGTCCATGACTTCATGATCTTTCGGGTTCGTTGATTTATACATATCAAGAACAGCATGATTGCCACTATAATAGGCCATTGCAGATGTACGGAAGGCTTGTTGTCTTTCAAAATGATCAATATACGCTACCAGACGATTATAAAACGAGTCCTTGGCATCAAACAATGCTCTTTCGTCAAATTCAAGTTCCATCCCCATGTTCAGAGTGGCGGCAGATTGACATGCTTCTTCCAATCTTTTATCGGGAATAGAGGCTTTAAAAAAGTGGTTCGGTTGTTGATAAGCAATATCAAAGCCTAATTCTTTCCATTGGTTGTAGCCTTTTGCCTGCCAATACGGAATCCAGCAAAATGTTTTGTTCATTGAATGAATATACTTACTTAATGGAACTGACAGATCTTTGGTGAAATCAATATCTTCTGCCAGCCAGTAGAAACCTGATAGTTTCAGATGTTTGTATTTTGCCTGTTTGAATCGCTTCATTAACTCATCGATATACCAACGGGTGGCCTTCACCTGATCCTCTTGTTTGGAAAAGTCCATTGGCTCGCCATCCACTTCTCCCCAATCTTTTTGTCCGGGAAGAACTTCCGGAAGACCTAGTACTATCTGATGAGTAAAATCCGGTTTTCCAATTTCTTTAATCTGTGTTCCGATACATCGATCTAAGGCAGACAGCGCTTTTCCATCTTCAAAAAGACGATCTAATAACCATAGCCATTCTTTTTTTCTTGCATTTTTATCTGAGTAGCGTGTTGCAAAGCCACAGCCTTTCCCATCTGTGAACTCCAAAAACAAGAATCCGTCAAATAACCAGTCTTTATGTCCATCTGCAAACTGATGTACCACATAGGGGAGAAATTGATCCGAAGTCCAGTCAATACGATGCACTCCTCCCTGGTAAATAAGTGCCAGATCTTTTATTTTATTCTGTCTATATCCTTTATCTATGGATAGCGCATGACTATCCATAGTAATAAATAACAGACAGAAACATATCAATCCTTTTAGATATAGTGAGAAATAGTTCATAATTTTCATGTTTTTAGTTACATACCCCAAGCATAAACTTCACCAAGACTAACTCTCAGCCCGTCATAAGTCGGATAGGTATCAGTTATTACAAAACGAATGTATCGGGCTTGTGTCGCAGGAACATCCATATTAACGTTGGGTTCTCCGATTTTGGGAGAAGTCCAGTCTTTTAATTTAACCCAATTCTCGTTATCAATACTAGCTTCTACATAACCGGCTTTCGATGTGCCTGCCCAAACGTGTGCTGCTGGTGCAACAGGGTTAGCAAATCCAAATCTGAATAATGTATATTCTTTCCCCATGTCAAATACAAAGTAATAGGGCAAGGGCTCTTTTACATCCCATCGGCATAGCCATTGTGTGCCAGGATTATTGTCTATCAATGATTCCACTCCCCATCCCATATTCAGATACCATCCGCCGTCTTGGGTACAACAGTTGTTGAAATCTATAACACTCCATCCTTTCTTGTCTATTGGGTCCGGTTGGAATTTAACTGTGTACAGTTTGGACGCAGCATCAGGACTTATACCATATTTTGAAACGGAAGTAATGCGTAGTGGAAGTACATAGTCACCAAATAAATAAGTACCCTCTTCCGGTATTAACCCTTTCTTGTGGTATTTAATTTTAATGAATGTTTCCTTCATGCCTGTTAATATAACTCCTTTATTATCTACAGTAAAGGAACTCTCCGGCAACATTTTATAAGCTGTGCCATGAGCGGTATTATAATCAATGACTAACTGAGGATCGACTTCAATCTGAAATGAAATATCTTCGTCATTAGAATAATTAGTTCTTATCTTTACGAACAGTTCTCTTTCATTCAAATCGCCGAAAGTCGGCATAAAATCAGTAACCGGACTCATACCAGGAACATCCATTTGCAAATAAGGTTCCTTAATAGTAGGTACAATAATGGTTTTTAGTCGCTCATCATCTGCAGAGATAAAATTTTGCACCACACTCATTTGTATGGGCAAGCCATATTCCTTTCCCGTAGAAAGAAGATCGGATAGACGGTCGGCATTCCATTTAATATCAAAAGCTTTTCGATAGTCGGAATCGTTGAGACGCAGAGCAGGCTGAAGAATGGTATAACAATCGGAAGGCAATAATTGGATCGATGTTCCATTATCCGTATTATAACTCTGAAGAACAGTCTCGTCAACAGAAATGGAAACTTCTGTCTCCTGCTTTCCTTTCCCACTTTTGATAACAAATAATTGATAGGGGGTATCCATACCACGGAATATCTCCGTTTCTGTATAGGTAGAATGCAATAGTCCGATTTGATCATTAACCATGAGATTATCACGATCATCAGTACATGCCGATGCAATAAAAAGTGCAGCAGCTATGAATTGTATTGTCTTATGTTTTTTCATATTTATATCCATTACATATATTTACCATCCGTAATTCTGAGTAATATTCTTCATTTCACTCAATTGTTCTTGATTGATAGGGAAGAAATAATGCTTAGGCTCAAATACCCGAGGACCACCTTTCCAAACATTTGATGTCCGCGACCAAGAATCTTCGTATGAAGTGGCCAATAAATTAAGAGAATATTCCGGTCCGGGAAACTCTTGTTGAGCAATCATCCAGCGACGGGCATCATAATATCGGTGTCCCTCAAAGGCTAATTCTACCATGCGTTCCTTTTGAATCAGCATCCGCAACAAATCCTTATTGCCTTTCACTTCCGGATACGCTGTTTCGAGGGCATTTAAACCGGAACGTTCGCGAACAAGGTTAATATACTTCAATGCTTCCGTTTCATTGCGTTCGGGCTTCTCATTGCAAGCTTCAGCATAGTCAAGATATATTTCGGCCAAACGGAAATAGGGCCAGAATACGGTTCCCCAACTGCCACTTTCTGTATTAAGAGCAGGATCGAGTGGGCGTCTCCACAGATATCCGACTTTGACACAATCTCCGGATTCTAAGTACGAGGACGATCCTCCCGTAAAAAAGGTAACTTGTTTTATGCCTTTATATTGATTGATCCAATAAAAACCATTTGGAAATACAGAAGCATAAAAACGGGCGTCACGTCCGACGCAGCTATTATGCGCTTTAAATCCAGGTGCAAAACTGGCTCCCGGCTGCTTAAAATTTTCTGTAAAACCGGTATTGGTATATCCCGATTGCTTATCAATTACAGGATTCCCGTTATTATCATATCCGGTAACAGGATATCTTCCGGATTTAGCCATCGGATAAGTATCTACTAATTTCAGAGACGGGCAGAAGCCACCGACACCCAATTCACAAACTCTAGGAGGCATGCACCGGCTATACAGATAGAAACCTATAGCCCCGAGTCCAGTATTAGTAGGATTACGTCCCCAGGCACCCCAGATCGTTTCTTTATTCCACTCTTCAAAAAGAACTCCTTGATAAGATTTGATGGCACGCAGTAAAGGGTCTGCTTCAGTCTGGTCTTTGTACAATTCATAGATGTTCATATCTATAACGTCTTTGGCAGCTTTAGCGGCTTTTTCCCATTTTTGAGGATCGGGACTTTGTGGAAAAAGGAAATCACCATACAGATTCTTCATTTGTCCTTTATAAAGATCGCATCCATTATACAATGGACTGGCGGCATAGAGCATTAAACGCGCTTTGGCAGCCATTGCCGCTCCCTTGGTGATACGTCCTGCCCATTTTGTGAAATCGCTGATCTCTGCAGGAAGTTCTGCAATAGCCTTATCATATTCTTCAGCTATGAAATTTACGTTTTCATCAACTGTATGACGGTCTATCGTTTCCGGTTTTATAAGTTCATCCGATTCGATGTCTCCCCAGATATACACAGGACCATATTGACGGAATAGTTCAAAGTAATAATAAGCTCGTAGAAAACGTGCTTCTGCTTTCATGATACGTCTCGTTTCAGAGTCAATCTCCAGGCATTCGTCAACATGATTCATGAATATACTAGCTTGCTTAATGCCTGTATACTTGGTTTTCCATATATTATAGTTTGGAGTAGAAGGTCCCCATGATCCATTATTGAAAGAGAGATAGTTGACCCACTGATACCAGGAAAACATGGCTTCATCACTGCGAGGAACTGCGCTTCCTTCTTCCAGATATTCATATTCCCGCGGCAAGTAGCTATAGACGTGCGCTAAATACTGTTCGGTAGAGACACGCTTACTAAAGGTTTCGTCCTGTGTAAGCTGATCGAGCAAAGTCACATCCAGATAATCGTTGCATGATACAAGGCTGAATGCAATAGTGAAGTATAGGAATATTCCTAAAATTCGTATCTTCTTATTCATAGTTCTGATATGCTTTAAAAGTTAAGATTAAGACCTAAGGTGATTGTTCTCATCTGAGGATATATATTTCCATAGTTGGAATCTAGTTCCGGATCCCATAATTTAAATTTGCTGAATGTCAAAAGGTTGACACCCTGTGCATAGACACGAATCGAAGACATACCCAGACGTTTATAAATATTCTTTGGAAGAGTATATCCTATCTCTACATTTTTCAAACGAAGAAAACTCATATTACGTTGCCAGTAGGTGGAGGGTTGAAGATTATTCTCTACCTTGCTCATCGAAAGCCGTGGATAAGTAGCGTTAGGATTAGGGTTGCTAGTCGTCCAACGTTTTTCGGCTACGTCTGCATAAATCTGACCTAAACGCTCTATATTATCAGAAGCACCATAAAGAGCGTCTCCACCGATAATACGAGTCACATTTCCTACTCCCTGCATAAACAGAGTCCGCACAGGCTTTAAGCTGCGTATAGGTATTGTAGTTCAGCAGTGAATCCACACCAAAGCTGTTAAGAAAGTTTTCTTCCTCCTTCATCGTCTGGTGCGGTGTCTCGGTAAAGGAGCGCAGCTTGTAGCACATATCCACAAAGCCGCTGTAATCCATCTTGCGCGCCAGCCGCATAATGGTGGAGGTGGAGGTATAGTTTGCCCGCGCTACCCCGCGCACGCCTTCCGTCTGCACCGTGTCCAGATGATCCAGAATGTACTCCAGCACCGTCTGCTCGGTATCGGTCAGGTTCTTCCCCTGCGTGATCTTTTCAATATTCACAAAAGCGCCCTCCTGTACTTGATCGTTCTGTGTCATCCGTCTGCGGTCTGTTCTGCTTATTCCGCATCCGTTTGCCTTTTCATCGCTATGCTCGTATCGTACCGCTTATTCGTGCGGACGTCAAGAACAGATTTCAGGACGATAGGCCCATCGCCAAACAAGCCTTACCGGCCTGCGCTGCACAGATAAGCACCTGCTCTCGTTGGTCAGAGCGCCGGTCTTGTCCATGCACAGCACATCCATGTTGCCAAAGCCCTGCATGGCGTTGATATCCTTGATGATGGTGCCGCCTGCGGAGGCTGCCGCAATTTCACCGGAATTTTGCTGAAAATCATTGATTTTATCTGTCAAAGCATTCATAATATCTTTAACTGTAAAAGACGTTTTCGTGTGCAGGAGGAAAAGCATGAAACAGGAGCTGATGGACGCCATTCAGGAAATGCCGGTCATTGCTGCCGTCAAGGACGATGCCGGCTTTGCAGCGCGCTGACCAACGAGAATATCCGGGTGGTCTTTGTATTATATGGAGATATCTGCAATATCTCCTCCATCGTGCGCCGCATCCACGAAGCGGGGCGCTTTGCCGTGGTGCACATAGATCTTATTGCCGGGCTGGCGGGCAAGGAGGTAGCGGTGGACTTCATCCGCAATACCACCGAAGCGGACGGATCATCTCCACCCGGCAGTCCTTCATCCGCCGCGCCAAGGAGCTGGGGCTGGCTGCCATCCTGCGGGTATTCCTGCTGGATTCCATCGCGCTGGAAAGTCTGGACAAGATCCCCGCAAACCTGCCGGACTGTCTGGATCTGCTGCCCGGCGCTATGCCCAAGATCCTGCGCCGCGTCTGCGCCAAGGCCAAGGTGCCGGTGCTGACTGGCGGGCTGATCGCGGACAAGGAGGATGTGATGGCGGCTCTGGAAGCCGGTGCCACCGCTATTTCCACCACCAATCAGGCGGTGTGGGATATGTGATCCGCATTCTGCGCAAAAGCGGCGGGTGTTTTTTGTAAGGGTTTCACAAAAAGTGCAAAACACCTTGCTTTTTGTGCAGGGACAGGGTATCATAAAAGCAAACAAGTGCTGTTTGTTTCAAGAGATATGAGCGAAACGGACAAGGGCAGTTGCCTTTGTTTCGGTTCGCTCTTTTTTTGTGCAACCAACAGATGCCCGGCTCCCGCAGGCCAAGGCAGAACGGACAGGAGGAAAAGAACAATGTATGATATCGCAATCATCGGCTGCGGCGTCATCGGTGCTGCTGCCGCCTATGCGCTGTCGCGCTACGACAACAGGGTGGTCATCCTTGAGGCCGAAAACGATGTGGCAGACTGCACCACCAAGGCCAACAGCGCCATTCTCCACGCAGGCTACGACCCCGCCCCCGGCACCCGCATGGCACGGCTGAATGTGCGCGGCGTGGCACTGGCAAAGGAGATCTGCGCAAAGCTGGATGTCTCCTATAAGCAGTGCGGCTCGCTGGTGCTGGCACTGGACGAAAAGGAACTGCCCCACCTGCAGCATCTGTTCGAAAACGGCACCGCCAACGGCGTACCCGGCATGAAGATCCTTTCCCGGGAAGAGACTCTTGCCATGGAGCCGAGCCTCTCTGAGAAGGTCTGCGGCGCACTGTGGGCACCCAGCGCCGCCATCGTGAACCCGTGGGAGTACGCACTGGCTATGACCGAGGTGGCAGTGCGCAACGGCGTGGAGCTGCGCCGCAGCTGCAAGGTGACCGATGCCGAAGCCATCGAGGGCGGTTACCGCCTGACCGTGCCCGGCGGCACGGTAGAGACCCGCTGCGTCATCAATGCCGCCGGTATCTGGGCGGACAAG